>Ga0208468_1000008_pt1 | contig 108030 bp, 105 predicted proteins | sample DeeseametaMP0960_FD_184198 | JGI IMG/M metagenome (GOLD analysis project Ga0208468, IMG submission 184198) | Marine microbial communities from the Deep Indian Ocean - MP0960 (SPAdes) | ecosystem: Environmental > Aquatic > Marine > Oceanic | place: East of Madagascar, South Indian Ocean... | reverse complement strand
GGGCCTGCCGATGTCAATGGGTTTGATCAAATCTGAGCTGGTCGGCACCGCCAACTGGAGCTGGGGCATGTACCCAGGCCTGAGCCTCGGCGCGATGAACACGCTTTACGTACACGGCACTGAAGAGCAGAAAGGCCTATACCTGCGCAAGCTCTGCGAAGCCACCTGGACCGGCACCATGTGCTTGACCGAACCCCACTGCGGTTCTGACCTCGGTCAAATGAAGAGCAAGGCCGAGCCACAAGAAGACGGCAGTTACAAACTGACCGGCACCAAGATCTTTATTTCTGCTGGCGAACACGACCTGGCCGAAAATATTGTCCACATCGTACTCGCCCGCACACCCGGCGCGCCGGAAGGCACTAAGGGTATTTCTCTGTTCATCGTGCCCAAGTTCCTGTCTGACAACGACGGCAACATCACTGAGCGCAACGGCGTTGCCTGTGGCAGCATCGAAAAGAAAATGGGTATCCACGGCAACGCGACCTGCGTTATCAATTTCGACGATGCCACCGGTTATATGTTGGGCAAAGAGAACGAAGGCTTGGCGGCCATGTTCACCTTCATGAATACCGCCCGTATCGGCACGGCCATCCAAGGCCTGGCTGCGTCAGAGTTGGCTTACCAGAACGCCTGGCCCTACGCGATGGAGCGCCACTCTATGCGCGCCCTGTCAGGCACTAAAAACCCCGACAAAGCCGGCGATGCAATCATCCACCACGGCGATGTGCGCCGCATGCTGCTAACAGCTCGCGCCTTTGCTGAAGGTGGCCGCGCAATGATTTACGACGCCGCCAAATACTCTGACGTAATGGTTCACGCCAACACTCAGGAAGAGCGCGACGCAGCGGAAAACGAGCTGGGCTTCTTAACTCCTATCCTGAAGGCCTTCCTGACAGAAACCGGTTTGGAATCTGCCAGCAATGCCATGCAGGTTTACGGTGGCCACGGCTTCATCACTGAGCACGGCATGGAGCAGATTTACCGCGACGCACGTATTGCCACCATGTACGAAGGCACAACCGGTATTCAGGCGATGGACCTGATCGGCCGAAAAGTGGTTCTGGATGGCTTTAAACTGTACGCAGGCTTCAGCAAAAAGCTTTACAAATTTGGCTTCAAAAACCTGATCAGCGGCAAGCGCCGTGGCCACAGTGCCAAGCTGATTGGCTACACCCTGGGCCTGAACTGGAAAACCATCAAAATGGTCGCGCGCGCCAGCCGTAACCGCGATGCCGTATCAGCCGCGTCCTATGACTTCCTGATGTACTCAGGCTATCTGTCTATGGCCTACTACTGGGCGATGATGGCGGAAGTTGCCGCGAACAAGCTGGAAGCCGGTGAAGGCGACAGCGAGTTCTACAAAGCCAAGCTGGAAACGGCTGAGTTTTACTTCTCTCGCCTGTTACCTCGCGCGAAAGCTCACGCAGCGTCAATGGACAGCAGCACCGAAAGCGTTATGGGCATGGACCCGGCTCGCTTCGAACTTCGCTAGGTCTTCTGGCATAAAAAAAGCGCTGCAAATATGCAGCGCTTTTTTATGTCTGGCGAAAACTACCGCAACAGGGCGGCGACAAGGCAGGTTCTCAATAACTGACTTGCGACACCTGAATGCGCCAGTCACCGGCTTCGTCACAAGGGTTCGCCACCTCTTCAACCTCCCCCGGTTCAACATCAAAGGCCTGTACACTCAGCGGCCGTACCGCATCTTCTCGCGTGTAACTGAAAACCCCTGACACTCTACTCTCACACTGGTTTTGTACGAGGAAGCGCGTGGACACCTTGTCGCGCATGTAATAGGCGCAACTGGAGGCTTTCGAGGCGGAATTATGGGTTTCAACTGTCCAGTTCAAGCACTGCTCAGGTTCCGCGCCATAACACCACGCCGACACGCTCAAACACCCAATCAATACTTTCGTTGCCATTACTGCCTTCATATGTCACCTATTGCATTTCGCTGGGCCGTCGCAAACAAGAACTTATGTCGCGGCGTGCAATTCAGTAGCCTTCACACTAGCGAAAACAGGCGGCGACAGCAGCAGGCATTTTCCCCTACCCCACTATCGCTAACGACTATATTTAGCCTCATTATCAATAACTTGCGGAGCTCAATGACCAACAAGCCAATTGTTCAAAATGTGAGCAGATCCACAAATTCAATCGTCGACTGCCAGCAATAGTCGCCGCAAAAGGCGCTGTTTTAGCCCGCTTACCTGCTTCAGCGCGAGCAACTCTAACAGTTCATCTGAGGCACTACCTATCGGCGTTGACTGCAACAATGTGCGACATCGCTGCAAGGCACTCATATTCTTTACCTTGAGAAGCCGTTTAGCCGCTCGCAGCTCAACATCACTAAAATCGCAGCCCAGTGGGTACGGCGGACACAGGCCCTGCTCTGCCGCACGGGCAATGATTGTCTGAATGCGCTGCGGCGTATTGCTGCGCTGCGACTCAGGCAATACAAAATCAGCGGGAAGCTTACCCGCTTGCTGCGCATAGCGGATCAACTCAGGCTGGAATCGACTATCGGCAATGGCAATAAGCGCCTCGGCTACCTCGCGATCTGACTTACCCCGCAAATCGGCAACACCGTACTCGGTAACAATAAGGTCCCGCAGGTGACGCGGAATGGTGCAGGCACCGTAGTGCGGCACAATATTCGACTCCGGTCCGGAAGCGCCCTGACGATGCGAGCGGATCATCAGCACAGAGCGCCCCGTTTGAAGTTGGTGGGCCATCGCGACGAAATTGTATTGCCCGCCAACACCGGAAATAACCTGGCCACTCTCCAATGTATCGGAGGCGACGGCGCCGTTTAAGCTCACATTCAACCCTGTGTTGATAAAGCGTGCGTCGCGCCGCTGCGCGCGGAATAGCCGTGGGTTCAGATCGAGTTGATTGATCTTATCGACACCGCACATCGCAAGCTGTCGACGGCGCTCCTCTGGCAGCGCGCGCAATCGAGCGTAAAAGTCTTCACTGCCCAGAAAGAAGCCCCCGTGCAATACTTTTCCATTGCGCAGCGCCCTTCCCAGACAGTGTTCGGCGATAAACCGCTGACTCGACGGGTTCGCCATATTCGCCGCGCAGGATTCACCACTTGCCGCGATCAGGCGGCCCTCGCGATAGCGGCAGCCATCCCGGAAAAAACCGTGGTACTGCAATACCTCAAAGTCCTTACCGCGCAGCTCTCGCACACCGACGTCTGCCATAGCGGTCAAACAGTCCGCCTGTAAATTGTCGGGCTGGCAACGCCCCTCGTTAATCAGCTGCTGCAACGCCCAGAAATCGTATACTTCGCGGCGCAAAATGTCGCTGTCGAACAGCGAAAGAAAGCCTTCCACAAACATCTCGGTGGCACCGTAAAGGCCGTGTTCAAACGGTAAACGCCCACCTACTTCATCGCTGAGCGAGGCGTTAACGCCCAACTGCTTTAGCAGTTGCTGGTAGCTATCATTGCGCTGATCCCTGAGCATTAGCGACTGAACAATCGCATCACCCATACTGCCAATGCCCAGTTGAAGCGTTCCACCATCTTTAACCAAACTGCTGGCGATCAGACCAATTGCGTAGTCGGCAGCGGGAACCGGCTGCAAACGCGGCACGGCAAACAAGCCGTGCTGCTGGCTGTCATTATTCAGCAGATAGTCAAAGTGCTGTTCACTGACTTCGGCATCGCCAACCATAAATGGCAGCTCATCGTGCACCACACCAATAGCGACAAATGGCTCTGCCTTTGCGCGCAAACGCTCCAGCAAGGCATTGGAGGTATCCGGGTTGCAACTCATACTCAGCCGGCCATCGGCATGCCGGGCGAGCAACTGCATGACCACATTGCAACCGCGCTCACTGATATCACGAGCTGCATGGGTATAGTTGCTACTTACATAGTTTTGTTGCGCTATCGGGTTACCAAGGCGGGCGCCAGCCTTAAAATAAAACTCGTGCACCTGCACATTCGCCGGCAGCTCTCCGCGACGTTCAGCAGCGGTATACAAGGGCTCGCGGTAACGGCGGAACAGGCGTTCAAATACCGGCGTTAATAAACGCCCGCGTATCGGGTCGTCCTCTTGCGGACGCTCAAGGGTAAGCGCTGTCATCACCGTAAGCGAAAGCTCAGGGTGCTTGCAGGCTTGTTGGTAAAACGCATCTACCAGGGCAACAGGCTTGCCCAAGCCCAGCGGTAGCGCCAGCGTTAATGTATTCCCCAAGCGCTGGCGCACCTGCTCAACGCACTCTGCTTCGGAGTGCAACCACTGCGCCTTGCGGGCAGTGGCCTGCTCATGTTGTCCGTCCACTACGGCCTCCTGCTTGTCGTGTGCCTTCCTTTTTAGCACCCCGACGCAGCAGCGGCCAGCGCTACGTCAATGTAGTTTTAGGCGCGGGCGCCACAGTTTATTAAAACGCCCGGCGAGCAGCAGCATCGCCGTGCGGATCCAGCCATAAAGGGCAACTTGATGCATACGGTACAAACTGATGTACATCATTCGCGCCAACCAGCCCTCTACGAATACCGAGCCGCCACGCAAACTTCCCATCAGGCTCCCTACCGCGGTGTAGTTAGAGAGCGATACCAGGGAACCATGGTCGCGGTAAGTAAAGGGTTTTAGCGCCTCGCCGGCAATTTGTCGCTGCAGGTTCCTGGACAGGTGTTTAGCCATTTGCTGGGCAGACTGCGCGCGGGGTGGCACAAATTTGTTTTCCGACATCTCACAGGCGCAACAGTCCCCAATGGCGAAAATACTGGGATCTTCGGTCTGCAAGGTGGACGAAACCATCAGCTGGTTGATGCGATTGTGCGCCAAGCCGAGCTCCGCCAAAAACGATGGCGCCTTGATGCCGGCCGCCCAAACCCGGATGTCCGCATCAATGCGCTGATCGTCGGCGGTAACAAAGCCTTCTGCATCAGCGCTTTTCACCTTGGTATTCAGGTGAACATTCACCCCCATTTTCTCCAGCTCAGATTTCACCGTCGCCGCCAGTGCCGGCTTAAGTACCGGCAACAGGCTGGGACCCGCCTCGATAACATCCACCCTCAGGCGACTGCGATCCAGTTGCTCATGTCCGTAAAGTTTCAACAAGGCAACGGCGTGATGAATCTCCGCAGCTAACTCAACGCCGGTTGCGCCGCCGCCAACAATGGCGATAGAAAGTGGCTCAGCGCGATGGTTGGCGCGCAAACACAGATCGAGAAAACGGTCGTGAAAGCGGTCCGCCTGCTCGCGGCTGTCCAGGAACAAGCAATGATCGCGCACACCAGGTGTGTTGAAATCGTTCCCGCGACTGCCCACTGCCAACACAAGATAATCGTAGTCCAGTCGTCGCTCAGGCAGTACTTCCTCACCCGCTGCATTGCAATGAGGCGCCAACACCAACTGCTTGTTCTCCCGGTCCACGCTCTGCATTTTGCCCAAGGCAAAATGGTAATGGTTGCGCCGGGCATGGGCTCGATAATCCACCGCGTCTAAGTCTGCATCAATCGCGCCCGTGGCCACCTCGTGGAAGCGAGGTTTCCAGATATGGCTGGCAGAATTATCCACCAGTGTGATTTCTGCACGACCCCGGCGCCCCAGTTTTTTACCCAGGCTACTTGCCAGCGGCAGGCCTCCGGCGCCACCTCCCACAATGACGATTTTGTCGGTCATAGATCTTCTCCAAATAGTAAAAGTAAATAAATTCTGTAAACCGCTGTCGCACGCTGCCGGATACGGTTTCTGCTATGCTCATGCTCAGAGATGAAGGAAAAACGCAATGAGCGAACAAAAGCCGCCTAGCCAGCGACGGTATTTCCGGGTGCCCTACCCAGATAATGAACAGCCCCCCTTTCACGCGCACTCCGGTCAGCGCTACTCGGTCATTGATGTCTCAGAAAAGGGGCTAAAAATTGCGGCGGTCAATGAGCCCGACTTAGCCATCTCCACCCGGCTCAGCGGCGTCATTATCTTTCATGACGGAAAAACGCTGGAAGCTGAAGGTGTGGCTATTCGGCAAGACAGTGACGGTTTGGCAATTGCCCTCGACAAAAGCCTGGATGTTGGGCAGCTGTTTCGCGAACAAACCTATATTCGCAAGCACTACCCGGTATTTATGCTGCAGAAGGTTAGCAAACAACACCAGGTGCCGCGGGCCGAAGCGCCCGACGACAAAGACGCGTAAGCGACAATAAAAAGCGCTGGCGTCGTCACGGCCCGTTGAGGATCACTTTCATCGCCATTTGAATCTCTCGCAAGAAACTCAAAAGCGAAACAATAAGAAACAACATTGCCAACACAAACAGCGCGACGACAAACATGCCGCTATTCCATTCGCCCACAGCACTGATAAACAGCGTCGCAATCACCGTACACACCAGCAAGGCACTCACCGTGCCGTAGCCAATAGCGCGATTGACCACCCGAGCGCGCTTGGTGAGCACAACCAACTCAGCGTGTATTGTCTCAGATTTCTCCGGTCCGACCATCTCCAGCCTGGCGTGCAAATTACGCGACCGGTCAATAATCCTGGCTAAGCGATTGGTGAGCACATTTAATATTGCACCGATGCCCGCCAGCAAAAAAACCGGCGCAACCGCCTGCTGAATGGCATGGGTAATCGGGACAACGGAAATATCTACCGCCATTACTATCTCAAGCCCTTACACAAAAAGCACAACATACCTTACCCGCGCAGATACACCGCACCATCAACACACTCGATATCAAAGGTATGTAAATCTTGCGGGGCTTTACCCAATGCAATCAGCTTATGACTCCATTTCGGCAGCTCTGCCCCAAAGAAAGAGTGCGTCCAATCCAGGTTCTCACCACTGAGCAAATCAAAGCGGCTACCGTGAAAAGGACAGGTAACGGCGCCGTCACAAATCGCCCCTTTCGCCAGCGGCAAGCCCAGGTGCGGGCAGCGGTTCTCGACAGCGGCGATTTGCCCGTTCACACGGGTTAGCAATACCTTTTTGCCATCGACTTCCCGCTTGAGAAATTCCCCGTCCTTCACCTCTTCAAGTGAAGCAATAAACTGACCGCCCATATCATCACCCCTTCGTCATTTTACGCTAAATAGGTAGCGCCGTTTTACTGATTGGCGACTTCATTACAAAGCTCGAGTGTACGCCGCTTACGCCTTCTATTCGAGTAATCTGTTCCAGCAACAGGGCCTGAAACCCGTCCATATCTTCGACGATCACTTTTAGCAGGTAGTCGGCATCCTGGCCGGTAATCAGGTGGCACTCCAATACTGCGTCGCAAGTGGCCACTTTCTTCTCAAAGTTCTCGAAGCGCTCAGGCGTGTGTTTGTCCATGCTGATATGGATGAAAGCCATCAACTTAAGTTGCAGTTGGCGGGCATTGAGCAGGGCCCGGTAACCTTCAATTAAGCCACTTTCCTCCAGGCGCCGCACCCGCCGCAAGCAGGGCGACGGCGACAAGCCAATATGATCAGCCAACTCCTGGTTACTCAGACGCGCGTCATTCTGCAGGGCACTTAAAATTGCTCTGTCATAGCGATCTATATTCATAAAAATCACCAAATAACGATCAATAGCAATATTATTCCAAAACAAAAGCAATCTTGGCAATAAAAAAGAATTTTCACCCCAAATTAACCAGCACTTCGCAATCGCCTGCCATACCGTTTTCCCTACACTGTTCCACGTAGCCCAACTACAGGAAGTTACCCCTTCCACCCTCACCGAACGAGCCGCAACACCCCGCGACTCCGACGCGTTAAAAGGCCCACAAGGCTGAAAAAAAACAGCCCGCTACCCGCGGGCTAAAAAACAACTATGAGGCCAAGCCTCACGACAGGAACTGACATGACTTTTGACCACAGCAAATACCGCCCCACCCCCACCATCGCCTTAGATGATCGACAGTGGCCAAGCCGCGTTATCGATCGCGCCCCCGACTGGTGTTCAGTTGATCTGCGCGATGGCAACCAAGCCCTGGTTGAACCTATGACCGTGCAACAAAAACTGCGTATGTGGGACTTGCTGGTCAAGCTCGGTTTTAAGGAAATTGAAGTTGGCTTTCCCTCTGCATCCCAGCCCGATTTCGACTTTGTACGCGCCTTGATAGAGGGGCAACGTATACCTGACGACGTCACTATCCAAATTTTGGTGCAGGCGCGCGAGAGCTTGATTGCTCGCAGCTTCGAAGCATTGGAGGGTGCCAAGCGCGCCATTGTCCATGTTTATAACTCCACCAGCCCTGTGCAGCGCGAGCGGGTATTTGGTCTCGACAAAGCGGGTATTACAGCCATCGCCGTTCAAGGGGCGAAATGGGTTCGGGAATACGCTGAGCGCTACCCGCAAACCCAGTGGACCTTTCAATACTCACCCGAAAGCTTTAGCAGTACCGAAGTCGACTACGCCGTTGAGGTCTGCGATGCGGTTATCGCCCAGTGGCGTGACAGTGGTAAACCTCTCATCGTCAATTTGCCCGCTACCGTAGAATGCGCCACTCCCAATGTATTCGCCGACCAGGTCGAGTACTTCTGCCGCCACAGTCGGTACCGCGCAGACTACCGGGTGTCGATTCATACTCACAATGATCGCGGCTGCGGGGTTGCGGCTGCCGAACTGGCATTGATGGCAGGCGCCGACCGCATTGAAGGCACCCTGCTTGGCAATGGCGAGCGCACCGGCAATATGGATGTCGTCACTATGGCGATGAATCTGTATAGCCAGGGCATTGACCCCAAGCTGAACCTCTCCGATATGGACGAAATCATCTCGGTGGTTGAGCACTGCACAGCGATTCCCTTGCACCCCCGCCACCCTTACGCCGGTGAGCTGGTGTTCACGGCGTTCTCGGGCAGCCATCAAGATGCGATAAAAAAATGCCTCGCCCAGCAGGACAAAGATGCGCAGTGGGACGTTGCCTACTTGCCTATTGATCCGGCTGACCTAGGTCGCAACTACGAGGCTGTGATCCGGATTAACAGTCAGTCTGGCAAGGGCGGTGTCGCCTGGGTGCTTGAGAACGACTACGGCCTGCATATGCCGCGCTGGCTGCAAATTGACGCCAGCCGAAAAGTACAGGCCGAAGCCGAGGCCCAATCGGGAGAGCTCAGTGCAGCCGAGATCTGGTCGGTCTTCGCCGCCAGTTACCTTCAACCTGAGGGGCAGCAGTCATTGCAGAATTTCTCCATTAGTCAGGACAATGCCAGCCATCGCGGTCACGACCGGCTCAAGCTGGTCACCCATATCAACGACCAAGCGGTTTCCCTGGAAGGTGAAGGCGATGGCGCGATCAGTGCTCTGACCGATGCCTGGCAACAGCGCTATGGCGACGCGGTGGAAGTGATTGACTACAGCGAGCACGCCCTGAAATCAGGCACTGCGTCAGAAGCGATAGCCTACGTGTTGCTGAGCATTAACAAGCAGCGCTATATCGGCGTGGCGGTGAACAACGATGTCGTCAGCGCATCACTACAGGCCGTAATCAATGCCGCAGCGCAGAGTCAACATACTACGCAGAAAAAAGCTAGCTGAGACCCAGGCAGCCCCCTACTTCCACCAGATAAATAAAAGGGAGGAACGCTGTCGTGCCCGCATGTCCCAACCGGGACATGCAACAACATCAATACGATATGACAGCAAATTATTTAAGGCGCCATCAAACCGGCCACCAAAAATTTCTGTAATTCATCAAACAACATGGCCATATCGTCCGCCACCTCATCACCACCAAAGGGGCTGGGGAAGTGTACGCAAGACAGCGTGTTGAGCATCGCTTCCACAGCGAAGCCATAGCGGAGTCGGCACTGCAGCAATGACAGATCCGGGCGCTGTTGCGCGAGCATGGCAATCAGCGCATTGGCTGGCGACAGGAATTCATCCAGCAAGGGAAGCTTTTCCGACTGCTCGGCGTACACCCGGGCAATCACCCTGGCATACTGCCGCCCTGCGATGGCGTCTTCCGACAACACCTCGCGCAGCGGCGCAAGCAAGGTCCGAACAATATCGTCGATGGTGACCTTGGGCGCAGTGGCCAATTGTCGTAGCTGCCCTTCTCGCTCGGCCTTGGGTCGCATGCGGCTGCGAAGCACCGCATCAATCAACGCCCCCTTGTTTTTAAAGTGATAGTGAACGGCCGCAGCGCTCAGACCCGCCGCCTCGTTGACCTCCCGCAGCGACACCGACAGACCGCGCTCGGCAAACAGCTCGGTGGCAACAGCAATAATGTGATTTCGTGATGACGGCTTAGCCATGGGGCGCTCTTTTGACTCGACATTAATACTTATCAAATGATAAGTTAAAATTATCGACGTCACAAACAACAATAATGAGGTACTGAAAGATGGCAGCGAACGCCCGCATACGCCCGATTGAATCCGTTACTCACTTTGATATCACCACCGACGTGTTAATTTGCGGCTACGGGGGCGCTGGCGCTGCCGCGGCCCTTGAGGCTGCCGCGGCCGGCGCGAAGGTCTGTATTATTGAGCGCGCCAGCGCTGGTGGCGGTGCCACCGCGTTATCCAGCTGCGAAATGTATCTCGGCGGCAGTGGCGGCACCGCGCTGCAGAAAGACCTGGGCATACACGACAGTACTGAAAACCTGCTCGCCTACCTACACGAAGCGCTGGGCCCCTACGGCGACAGCGAAAAAATTCGCTGTTACGCCGAGGGCGCGGCCGCTCACTTCGACTGGGTAGAGTCACTGGGTGTTAGCTATAAGCGTGCGGTAATGCATGAGCGCACCGTGGTGCCACTCAGCGACGAATCGCTGCTGTTTACCGGCAATGAAAAATCTTACCCCTTCAATACCATCGCTGAGCCAGTGCCGCGTGGCCACGTCCCCTCAAACGAAGGTGACGAAGGCGGCAAAATTTTTATGGATGCAATTATGCAGCGCGTTGATGAAGCGGGAGTGGACGTTGTTAACGACTGCCGGGCACTGGCACTGCTGGCGGACAATACGGGGCGAATCTGTGGCGTTATCGCGAAACACGATAACCGCGAAATCGCGATCCGCGCCACGCGCGGGGTGGTGTTGACCACCGGCGGCTTTGTTATGAATGAGGCGATGACCCGCCAATATCTGCCAGAGATTCATCAATACGCGGTGCCCTACGGCAATAGCTATGATATGGGCGACGGTATCCAGCTGGGGCTCGCGGCGGGTGGCCAAGCCATCAATATGGATCAGGCCTTCATGTCGTTCCCACTCTACCCACCCGCCAAGCTTACCTACGGCCTGCTGCTCAACCAGCGTGGTCAGCGTTACATCAATGAAGATGCCTACCTTGCCCGGTTAGCGCATTACTCCTGCCAGCAGCCTGAGCAAAAATTCTATTTACTTGTGCAGGAAGAGGACTACGAGGCCTCACATTACCTGGAGCGTGCGCCGCTGATCGCCAGCGGTAACAGCATCGCTGAAGTGGCATCAGAAGCGCCCTTCCCCCCCGGCGCGCTGGAGGATACTGTCGACTATTTTAATCGACATGCCAGTGAAGGGCGCGACCCGCTCTTCCACAAAACCTCCGAATGGCTAAAGCCGCTCAATAAACCGCCTTACGCCCTGCTGGAGTATTCCGCCAGTGAAATGCGCGCAATCATTATGCCGGGCACCAATGGCCCGCTAATCTTTACGCTTGGCGGCTTAAAAACACGTTGTAATGGCGAAGTACTCGATGTCGACAACCAGGCGATCCCCGGCCTCTTCGCCGCAGGCCGTGCAACCGCGGGCCTGCCGCGCACCGCAAAGGGATACGCCAGCGGCATGTCGGTGGGTGATGCGACATTTTTCGGTCGACTGGCGGGCAGGCAGGCGGCATTAAGCCAGTAATTGGTGGCGAACCCCCTCAATCAACAGGGGTAAGGATATGTCGATGGGCTCCTGAGCAACCGCATTGGCCAAGCCTGTTAAGATCTCCGGCGACAGTGCCTCAGGCATCGCCGCCGCAGCCTCGCCCTGTTGCCAATGACCGGCATGCAAAGAGGCCCGCATACACACAGCGCCGACGACGAGCTGAATAGTCGCCATATAGACCCTCACCGAGGCATCTGTCGCCAATCCACTTTCCGCCAGCTTGGCGGCAAAGCGTTCTGTCACCCGGAGCGCGTTGCCGCCAAGGCGCAATTTCCCCAGCCAGGGCACCCAGGACATTTCGCTACACAGCGCCTGGTACATGCCCCGCGCACTCACAGTCAGCCATTCATCCCAGGGCAATTGGTCATCGGGCAGAACCTCCGCGCGAGCGATAAATTCCTCAAAGGCGGCCCCCAGCAACTCCTCTTTATTCGCAAAATGCTTGTACATCGCCATTGCGGAAACCCCCAGCTGACTGGCAACGCGGCGCATCGATAATTTCTCAACACCAACATCGGCAATCACGTCTAGCGCAGCATCCACAAAACGCTGGCGATTCAAACTGCCACTCATATCACCTCGACTTATCTTATTTGTAGCCAACACAACTATGCCGCTCCGGCGTGGTCGCGACGCTCGGCTCCTCCGCCACCACCAGCGAGCCCGCGCTTAGCGGTAAAGCGGATCGGCAAGCACTGCAATGTGCGTGCAAACATCGACGCCACATAGGGGGAAGGCCCCGCTAAGGATAGGTTTTCGGTGCGCAGCAGAAACTCACGCAATACGATACGAATTTCCGTGCGCGCCAGCTCGCGACCAATGCAGGCGTGTATACCGTGACCAAATGTCAGGTGTTTTTTGCCGTTGCTGCGGTCAAGACGAATGTCATCGGGCGCCGTGAATACGCGCTCGTCGCGATTCCCCGCCGCCCACATTAGAAACACCCGGCTGTCGGCGGGCAAGTGTACACCGTGCAATTGCGTCGCGCTCTTGGTCCAACGAAAATGCCCCTGAAAGGCCGCTTCAAGGCGAAAGACCTCTTCGATAAAGACCGGCAGTAAGCCATCCAAATCCTCGCGCAGTTGCGTCTGGATTTCGGGGTTTTCAATTAACAGTTTCAGCGCATTTCCCATACTGGTCGCGGAGGAGTCCGACCCGGCGATCAGCAGCTGCATTACTGCGGAAACCGCGGTGTGCTCAGCCATCACCGCATCTTCGCCCGTGGCCGCCTGCACAAACACCGCGCTAAGATCATCGCGTGGCCGCCGCTTGGCCAGTATAAATTGCTGCCAGCAATAGCGATAAAACACCACCAGCTCTGCCTGACTGCGGGCTAGCGCCGCCCCCTGAGCGATACCGCTTTGTGTGGCAATACCGTGCACACACCAGTCTTTTATTTTTTCATAGTCTGCTTCGGGAAAGCCCAGCATGCGAATGATCAGTCGCATGGGCAAGCGCCAGGCGAAGTCGCGCATAAACTCAAGTTCCCCTCTGTCGATGACCTCATCCATCATTTCCCGACAAAGCGCCGTCACCTCGTCTTCCATGGCCTTGACCACCCGCGCATTTAAACCGCGATGTCCGACCTTGCGCTCGGCGGTATGGGCCGGCGGATCAGACAGCGCCAACACGTCGCTGGGTATCACTCCCATCATTTCAAGGGGGCGCAACTTCGCCGCCTCGCGCTCGACACTGTGTCCAGGCTTTAGCCCTGCAATCACGCCCTGATGGGTAGACGAAAAAACGTCAGTGTTCCGGCTCACCTCAACAATATCCTGATACCGGGATAGGCAGTAAATGCCATTGGGCAACTGGTAAACCGGGTAGTCGTCGCGCAGCATTTTGTAAAAGGCATAGGGGTTCTGAAAACAGGCGTCTTCCAGCGGCCGAAAATCTTCCGGGCGCGTGGGCTGCCCCACGGCGATATTTCCCGTGGCGGTCTCGGCGCCCGGGCTGTCAACTCGCTTTGTGCGACGGGTATAGCGTCGCGCCGATAACCGCATTCCCCGCTCAATGAGGTGAGAAAGTAAACAACGGCGACTGTGGTAAAACGGACGATTCATAGCAGAGCCTCAGCAAGCTTCATTGCAGGTACTGGTAAAACTACCCGAGCAAGCTTACACTGTAAACCAGAAAATAATAACGGCGAGACACAAGCAATGAACGACAAGAATCAGCAAATAATCGACCAGTTTATGCAGGCGTGGAACCAGCGAAATCTCGAACAGATCATGGGTTTCTTTCACGAGGACGCCGAATACTGCAACATTCCTATGGGACCGCCACACATTGGCAAAGCCGCCATACGCGAATTTATCGAGGGTTTTCTCAACAGCCTGGAAGACATTGAATTCATTGTGCACCACCAGCTTTGCGATGACGCTAATGGTGTTGTCATGAATGAACGCACAGACCGAATAAACCTGGCAGGCAAGACCATTGACCTGCCTGTTATGGGGGTATTTCTATTGCGCGACGGGTTAATTCAGCAGTGGCGGGACTACTTTGATATGGCGCCCTTCAGCAGCTGAGTGCTTACAGGGCGGCACGGCTAAGCTCTGCCGCGAGGCTAACGCCGCGATCCAGGCACCAGAATACCGATATCGCGCCCATGCTGTATATCAGCGCATAGCGCAATGGCGGCTCCCAGCGCGAAACCGAGCGCAGGGCTGCCAGCACCGCGGCCAGTGCTGCAACAAAAACTAGCTGCCCGAGCTCAATGCCAATATTAAAGGCCAACACCGCCTTGAGCAGGTGTCCACTGGGCAGACCCAGTTCCGCCAATACGCCGGCAAAGCCCAGCCCGTGCACCAAACCGAACAGCAGCGCCATCGGCCAGGGGTGGCGGCGCAAAATACCGCCAGCGCGGCCAGATGCCGGGCGCGTTAATTCCAGGGCCAACAGTAAAATCGTTGCCGCGATAGCCAACTCCACCAAGGCCGGCCAATGCGGCAACACGTCGATGCTCACCAGCACCAAGGTGATACTGTGCCCGACCGTAAACGCGGTAATGGTCAACAACAGCAGGCGCCATGTGCTAACCAGTAACAGCAGCCCCGCTACAAATAATAAATGATCCAAACCAATTAAGATGTGGCTGAAGCCCAGGCCCAAATACTGTGTAAAGACGCTGCCCTGCGATGCTTTTTCGGCAAATTCAAAGCGCGGGGCGTCCGCCGTTAGGAGTGTTTCGAATAGCTCACCGCGTTCATTCTGAACACGCAATAAGGCCGTTGTACGACTCTGCTGCAAGCCCGTGATGGCGATGCTCTGCCCAGACAAGGGGCTTGAACAATGCAGTTTCCAGCGCCACTCCAGGGCCGTTCCCTGAGGCGAAATATTCGGCGCTGAAGGTGAACACGCAGCGGGAAACTGCGGATGCGGCGGTCGCTGTGCGTCAGCTGGCGTGCGAAACAGCACCTGATATTCAGCATTGCCTACTGCGCGAAATTCCAGCAACGACGGCGCTAATTTATGTGCCCAGCTCGCCCCAGCAAACAGCATTAGTCCCGCCAGGAATGATAGGCGCCAAAATACATTCATGGGCTGCGCACTCGGTAACGTTGGCGTAATTGCTCTATGAAGCCCTGGAGGTTGTCTGCGCGCTGCTGTTGTAACAGCTCCTCGCGCAGCGGCGACCTAACGCTGTCAAATGCGCGCTCAGTAGCAGGATGAAAGCCCGTTATCTTAACCAGATGTAAACCATACGCCGAGGCAACGGGGCCCTGCCAATTGGAAGACTGCAACGACGCTGCTGAGTGCTGTTGCATCCACTGGGAAAAAGATTCACCAAAACTGCGCTCCAGGTGGTATGCCGAGACTTGAGACATCTCAGAGCCAAGCAGAAAGCTGTCTCCCTGTGAGAGAGCCGCGGCGTCACTGAGTGCCCCACTACGCAGCCGTTGGAGTAGGTCTTGGGCCCGCTGTTGCATACCTCGTTTGTCTGCACTGATAAAAACATGCTGGAAGCTATAACTCGGTTCACCGCTCCAGCGCGCTCTATCGGCCTCGTAAGCAGCCCTCAGCTGGGCTTCCGTTGGCGCTGTTAACGCTCCGGAAGCGCTGCCGAGTGCTTCCATGCGCTGTATTAAACGGCGCTGAATCACTTCGTCACCGCGATGGAGCTCCAAGGACAACGCCGTATTCATCTGCTGCTCAGCGCTGCCGTCCATCCCCAGGAAAGCCGCGTTGCGCAATAGCCGTTGTTTGACAACAGGGTCGCTCAAATGCAGCTCTCGGCGCAGTGCTTCGCTAAACAATATGCGTTGGTCAATTTCATGTTGACGCAGCGCCGCGTGCTGCGCCGAGGAAAGCGGTCGCCCCTGCAGTGTTTCGACTTGCACAGCAGCATCGATCAAAAACGCCGCATCGGGCGCCGTAATTTGATAAGCGGCGTATTGCAGCCGCCAATGCTCTGCCGCATACAACAGGCAACCCAGCACAAGAAAATGTATCAGCGGACGCCGATACCAAGACTTGATCATTCGCCATCCAACCAGGTATTTCGCGGCGGCCGCAATTGACTACCAATATTTAGCGGCAGCGGCTGCGCCAGATTTTCGCGGACTTGCTTACGCAAAAAGCGCTGCAGCGATTCGGGCATGTCTGCTGAGCGCCGCGCTTGTAAGTCGATATGAATGTCCACTTGCTCAGATGTGGCGCTGCGGCATTGCCGGCTGCAGTTATACAGCTCGTGGAAGAAATGCAGACGCTTATTATCGACCGCCAGCAGCCAACACCGCACCTCCAGCTGGTCGCCCAACCCGGCCTCACGCTCATAGCGCATATGGCTTTCCAGCACTGCTTTGCCACACCGGGCCCGCTCGACATACTCCTCATTAAAGCCTAGCCATTCACTGTGCGCGGCGTGCGCCTCGTAGATCACCAAACCAAAGTGCGTCGCATTCATATGGCCGTTTACATCGATCCACTCAGGCTTTACCGCTCCGCGATAACCAATATAGGGCTGATTCATTTTCACTCCCTGGGCTCAATCAAATATTGGCAACCCTCACCTCACAGAGAGTTATGCCTTGCGAAACTGGGAAAAATCCGGTGCGCGCTTTTCCATAATCGCTACGACAGCTTCAATATTTTCGGGCTTACCCGCCAGTTTCGCCATGCCTGCTTGTTCAGCATCAATAGCGGCATGAATCGCTGCACGGTGCACTCGGCGCATCAGATCTTTCGTCTCACGCAACGAGCTGACCGGCCACTTCGCAATTTCTCTTGCCTTCTCCATAGCCCGCTCCAGCAGCTCGTCATCGCTGTAAGCCGCCGTGGCAATACCCAGCTCTACTGCGCGCTCAGCCCCCAGCCACTCAGAGGTATACATCAGTTCTGCGGCTTTACGGGCACCGATGACGGCCTGAAGCTGGTAGCTGCTGCCCCACTCAGGCACCAAGCCCAACGCGGTAAAAGGAAAACGCAAACGCAGGGATTCGCCCACATAGACAACATCGGTATGCAGCAGTAAGGTCGCGCCACCACCTATCGCCACGCCCTTGGCCGCGCTCACAATAGGCTTGTTAAAGTCGACCAGACGTCGCGCGCAGCGCTCGAAAGGGTGCTCCCCACCCGCCTCTGAAAAATCGTTTAGATCTACGCCGCTGGAAAAATCACTGCCCGCTCCGGTCACCACCACACAGGCGACCGCCGGATTTTCATCGGCGGCTTCCAGCGCTTCGCCAAAGGCTAGCCACTGCTCATTGCTAAAAGCATTTTTTTTCTCGGGTCGGTTCAACGTCAGCAGCAGCACACCGTGCTCGTCTAGTTTCTGAAGTACTGTATCGCTCATAGTTATCTCGCTCTATTCAGGAAAAGAACCGCAGGCAATTGTCTGAGGTGTCGCGCTGGGTTCGGCAATTATTCACTGCGGCATCGGTGTCTTCTTCGCCGAAGGAGATACCAAATAGCAGTTTATTTTCCGCACCTATTCCCAGTACCTCTCGCACTAGGTCGGCATTAAAGCTCAGTGCCGTCTGCGGACAACTGGCCAAGCCCTCTGCTGTCAGAGCCAGCATCAGGCTTTGGGCATACATGCCGCAATCGGCTGCTTCGCGTAAACCGAAGGGCTCGGGCAGGAAAATAAATGCCACGTGCGGCGCACCAAAAAACCGAAAGTTTTGCATGAATTGTTCATTGCGCCCGGCTTTATCCTCGCGGGCAATCCCCATCGCGCTATATAGGTCAGTCGCTGCCTGGTATTGGCGCTCCTTGTACACCCCTTGGTATTGGCCATCGTAGGGAAAGTCCATGGTCCACTGCCCTGCGGTAAATGCTTCCGGAATCGCTGATCTGAGTACTTCCAATCGCTCACCACTGACCACCGCGCACAACCACGGTTGCGTGTTACAGTTCGACGGCGCTTGCTGCGCAGCGCGAAAAATCTTCTGTAAGCGCGCCTCGGCTATCGGCTCGGGGCGAAATGCGCGAACTGACCGCCTGCGCTCTAGCACGTCGTAAAAAGCGTGTGCGTGATTCATTCTCTCTCCCTATCAGTCTGTACTAACCGCATTCCCCGCAATTAGCGACTCGATCTTTTCTGTATCGAAACCCAGTTCCTGCAGTAGCTCCCGGCTTTGAGCGCCACTCACCGCTGGGCCACTTTGTATTTCACCGGGAGTGCGAGACAACCTCGGCGTGACGCCAGTTTGAACCACGCCATCGCGTTCAACAAGGTTCCCTCGCTGGGCGTTATGTGGATGGTCGATTGCCTCATCTAACGGCACAATTGGTGCTACGCAGGCATCAGTGCCGTCGAAAATCGCGCACCACTGTGCCTGAGTTTTTTCCTTAACTCGCGCAGCGATCTGCTCACGCTGACGCGGCCAATCGGCTTTGTTCAACTGCACGCTGTAGTCTGTGCCACCAAAATCAATATCCAGTTTTTCCAGCAACAACGCATAAAACTGTGGCTCGATTGCGCCGAAAGAGATATAGCGCCCGTCTTTGCACTCATAGTTGCGGTAAAACGGCGCGCCGCCATCAAGCATGTTGTGCTCTCGCTCGGTATCCCAGAAGTCGATGGCTTTGAGGCCGTGCAGGGTGCTCATTAACGATGCCGCGCCGTCGCAAATTGCCGCATCGATAACCTGCCCTTTGCCTGACTGGCTTCGCTCATGCAACGCCGCCAGCATTCCCATCACCAGAAATAGCGAGCCGCCACCCAGATCGCCCGCCACATTCAGGGGCACCGGTGGTGGGCGGTCAGCATCGCCCATGCTTGCCAACATGCCACTTAAGGCGATGTAATTAATATCGTGACCGGCTGTCATTGCCAGCGGCCCGTCTTGCCCCCACCCCGTCATGCGGCCGTATATCAGCCGCTCATTTGACTGACAGCACACCTCGGGGCCCAGGCCTAGCTTTTCCATCACACCGGGTCGGAAACCTTCGACAAGCATGTCGGCACTATCGATCAGCTGTCGGGCAATCGCGAGTCCGTCTTCTGATTTCAGGTTTAAGGCTATCGAGCGCCGACCACGGGTACTGACATCACCCGGCTGGCCCAGTGCGCCGCTGCGATCAATTCGGATCACTTCAGCGCCCAGGTCGGATAACAACATACAGGCGTAAGGCCCGGGGCCAATGCCGGCCATCTCGATAACTCTCACGCCGTTTAGTGGCCCAGACATAGCCTCATCCTTCTTAGTGGGGGAATTATTCGTATTGAGAAGTGGATCGCGGGTAGCGGCGGAAGCATCGTCCGCCGCTGCGACGGACTATTCGCCGGTGAATTCGGCGGGACGTTTTTCTTTGAAGGCGCGCATGCCCTCTTTGGCATCCTTGGAGGCAAACACCGGGCCTGCCAGCTCATCGGACTTCAACATCGCCTCGTCTTCTGCCAGGTGCTCGGTGTGCTCACGCAATGAACGCGTCACCGCTTTCACCGCCAGCGGGCCATTTGCACAGATTTTTTCGGCTATTTTCTTAGCTTCGTTCAAGGTTTCACCCTTGGGCACAATGCGGTTAATCAAGCCAAATTCCAGCGCCTGCTGTGCACTAACGTGCTCACCAAGCAGCAGAATTTCAGCGGCAATGCAGTAGGGAATTTGTTTGCGCAGACGCACAGTTGAGCCAGACATCGGATATAGGCCACGCGCCACTTCCGTCACACCGAAGATGGCATCCTCAGCCGCAACGCGAATATCAGTACCCTGAAGAATTTCCGTTCCACCCGCCAGCGCATAACCTTCCACAGCAAGGATCAATGGCTTGCAGGGGCGGTTGTCACGCAGCAGTGCCTGCCAATGGATATTGGGCACTGTGGCCATCAATTCCATAAACTCTTCCGTGCTGCGCTGTTGGCCATCCGCTCCGGCCTTAAGGTCCATTCCTGCACAAAAGGTATCGCCGTTGGCGGTAAGAATAGCGCAGCGAAGATCGTCGTCTTCATCCAGCAAGCGCCACGCTTTATAGAGCCCCAACAGCATTTCAGGGCTGAACGCATTTTTTGCTTCCGGGCGGTTCAGGGTAACAATCAGTACGTGGCCGTCTTTTTCAACGATACAGTTTTCGGTACTGATGGGCAGTTCGGTAGGCATGATTGGCTCCATTCGCAATTCATTGTTATGAGAATAAGTGAAAAGCAGCGGCCATGAATGCGGGCAGAGTGTGCCGGAGTAGCATCGCTACCCCGGCCTAGGGGTCAGGAAACCTGCCCCTCACCACTCAGCGCAAAGGCTTTTGCTGTTTTATAGTCGGGCTTGCCGCTGGGGGCGCGAGGAATTTCTGCAATGATATGCACCTCGCGTGGCACCTTGTAGCCCGCCACATGTTTGCGGCAATGCTCTTGAACATTCTTAAGGTCGAGGTCGACACCCTCGCGCGCCTGAATAACCGCACTCACGCGGCTACCCCAACGCTCGTCGGGAACACCAATGACCAGTGCGTCGAAGACACCGTCGTGGGCTTTAAGCGCGTCTTCAACCTCTTCAGGGAAGATTTTCTCACCACCGCTGTTAATACAGTTTGAGCCGCGACCGAAGACAGTAATTGACCCATCTTCTTCCAGCTTGGCCGCATCCCCCGTCAACAACCAGGTTTTACCGTCCACCTCAACGAAGGTCTTGGCGGTTTTTTCAGGGTCATTGTAGTAGCCCATTGGGATGTAACCCGCGCGAGCAAAGATACCGGTTTCGCCGAGTTCAGCGTGACGACGCGGCTGGCCTGGCTCGTCGATAATCACGTCCATGTAGTCGGTACGGCTAACATTGCCAAGCCCCGATGCCGTTTTCTTGCTGCCGTTATCCATACCCATTTGGCCGCCTTCAGACGAACCAAACGCGTTGGTAACAAAGACATTGGGGAAATGCTTCTTGAAGGCCTCTTGCTTGGCTTCAGAGAAGATCGCACCACCTGAACCAACGTTAAATACTGCCGACAAATCCCAGCGACCGGGGTTCGCATCGAGTGCATCCAACAGGGGAATGGCCATGGCATCGCCAACGATCTGCACAGCGTTCACTTTTTCGTCCGCAACGATCTGCCATACCTCGGCACCGTCGAAGGAGCGATTGTGATTAAGCACCAGCTTGTTGCCCGCAAGCAGCTGGATGCAGGCATACCACCACGATGCGCCATGCATCAACGGCGCCAGTGCGATACCGGTCAGCGGGTGCTCGCCAACGCGCTCGGTAATATCTTCGGGCTTCTCACAGGGGCCGAGTGGCGAAAAGTGACCGCCGCCGCCCATCGCCGCAAAAAATACATTTTTATGCGGCCACATAACGCCCTTAGGCATGCCCGTAGTACCACCTGTGTAGAGCACAAAGTAGTCGTCATCGGCACGCTCAGCGAAATCGCGCTCGGCGCTCTGTCCTTCACAGGCCTGCGCGTAGTCGATAGACCCAATGCTAGCGATGTCTGCATCGCTACCGTCATCCACCGACACGAATACTTTCAGTTTCTTCGCCGCCGAACGAACGTCGGCAATATGCGGGGCGAACTCGCGGTGATGCACACAGGCAACCATGTCTGCATTATCAAAGATGTACAGCAGCTCATCTTTTACATAGCGGTAGTTAACATTGATAGGCACCGCGCGAATTTTGAAGCAAGCCAGCATCGCTTCCAGATATTCGTTGCAGTTGTACATGTACAAACCAACGTGGTCGCCGGCTTTCACACCCTGACTGCTCAGGTAGTGGGCCATGCGGTTGGCGCCAGCATCCAGCTCGGCGTAGGTCGCACGGCTACTGCCACACACCAGCGCTTCACGGCTGGGTACTTTATCGGCAACGGCTTCAAACAAATCCGCAAGGTTAAAATGCATGCTCATAGTGGGTCCCTGTTAGATCAACGCCGCCTCGACGGCGGCGCCAATTTGTTTAATTGTTATCTCTGCGATGACTCGCAGTAATGTATCGCAACCGTATTGCCGGGCAGGCCAGAACGGCGTATAGCCCAACACAGTAACAAGGCCATTCTCACCCAGCCATCCTCCCAAGGGACGAGTTAAGGGGGATGGCTGATGACCATTTGTTAATGCTTTTCGCTGCTCACTATCCACATTGAGTAGAACTGGGCACCACCGCCGTAGGCGTGACCCATTGCCGTCTTGGCACCGTCCACCTGATGGTCTCCCGCTTCACCGCGCACCTGCTGCGCTGCTTCGGCAAAGCGGATCATGCCCGAGGCACCAATCGGGTTCGACGACAGTACGCCACCAGAGCAGTTCCAGGGAATATCGCCACCTTCCAGCAAAGAGGTTGCGCCGCTCATGGTGAGCTCCCACCCCTTACCTTCTTCGGCAAAACCGAGGTTTTCCAGCCACATGGGCTCATACCAGGAGAAAGGTACATAGATCTCAGCGCAATCGAGGTCCTTGCGAGGGTTGTCGATACCCGCTTGCTTGTACACGTCCTTCGCACAATCGCGGCCCGCTTGTGGGTTAACCTGCTCACGACCGGCGTACATAGTCGGCTCAGAGCGCATTGCCGCACCGCGAATCCACGCCGGTTTGCCCGGTGATTGCTCGGCAAGATCTTCGTTGGCAATAACCATCGCGCAGGCACCATCAGACGACGGACAGGCCTCAAGGAAGCGCAGTGGCTCCCACAGCATTGGGCTGTCTTCGACCTCTTTCATGGTAATTTCTGGCAGCTGTAGATGCGCCAGCGGGTTTTTGGCACCGTGCAGGCGGTCTTTCACGGCAACTTTAATACCCGCGTCATAGGGGGCATTAGAGCGGCGCATATACTCGCGAATAATCGGCGCAAAATAACCGCCAGCACCCGCATTCAAGTGTGGGGAAAATGGCTGAGGGTTAGACAATGCCCACATGGCGTTGGACTCGGATTGCTTCTCAAACGACACCGTGAGAATGCGTTTGAACACGCCGCTCTGCACGTAGGATGCCGCCACGATAGCCGTGGAGCCCCCAACCGAGCCAGCAGTGTGCACACGCAGCATTGGCTTGCCGTTACAACCCAGTGCATCGGTGAGGTACAGCTCGGGCATGATAACGCCCTCGAACATGTCCGGCGCCTTGCCGAGGATGACGGCATCGATGTCATCCCAGGTTAGCTGAGCATCATTGAGCGCATTCTGCGCCGCTTCGCGAACCAGGCCCGCGATCGATACGTCGCCGCGCTTTGTTTTGTATTTGGTCTGACCGACGCCGACCACAGCAGCTAATTGAGCCATTATTGGGCCTCCAGTACAGTTACCAGGTTTTGTTGCAGACACGGCCCCGACGTTGCGTGTGCCACGCCGCGCTTGCCTTCACCGTTGATTAATCGCATGGCCACTTCACCGATGCGCGACAGGCCAGAGGCCATCATCACATTGCCCGCCAACACGCCGCCCGACGGGTTTACCTTGGTGTCATCGGATAAATTCAGCGCCCGGCGCAGGATGATTTCCTGGTGGCTGAACGGCGCATACAACTCGGCAATATCCACCGGCCCTTGCGCGACGCCAGCCGCCTCAGCCGCTTGTTTGGTAGAGATTGATTGCGTTAGATCGCGCGAGCCGATGTGGTGGGTCTCGATGCGGTGATCAATCCCCTTAATCACGGCATAGGGCTTACCCCATTCTTTAGCCTTCTCGACGGTGCAGATAATCATTGCACAAGCGCCATCAGAGATTGGGCAGCAATCGTGGCGACGCAGTGGCGATTCATACTCAGGCTCGGCGAGCAGCTCATCAACACTGACATCACCCTTCAACTGAGCGTGGGGGTTGTTGGCGGCGTTTTTGCGTGAGCGCGCAACGACCTCAGCCATCTCGGCTTCAGTAATCAAACCCTGCTCCAGCATCACCCGCGCCTGCATGGCAGCAAAGGCAATGGTGTCCACCCAGAGTGGCGCCAAGTAATAGGGGTCGAGTTGTTGAGAGAGTACGATCGGCAATTCGCCTGGCGACGACTTACCAAAGCCATAAATTAGTGCCGACTCGGCCTGGCCCATTTGAATTTTTAGCCAAGACTCATAGAGCGCCCAGGCGGCGTCCATCTCAACGTGTGACTCTTTAATGGGTGGCACGGCACCCAGCGCGTCAACACCCGCCACAAATGCGAAGGCTGCGCCCTGCTGGTAGTCGCAACTACCAGAGCAGGTGAAGTCAACATCCTGAGCACTGTTAATACCCGTCTGCTTGTAGACTTCCTGCAAGACCGGCATGATCAGCTCAACTTCGTTGCGAGCGCCAGCATCGCGCACACAATCAGACTGGGCAAAGGCTACAATAGCTACATCGCGCATCTTAACGGCCCCCTTTTTTCAATTTGCCAATTTCTTCCACCGGAACATCGGGCTCGTCGATGGGCTTGAAGTACTGGATATTTTCCATGGCATAGCCCCACTCTTCTTCGGGCTTCCACACGGCTTCAACCCGCATACCAATACGCACATCTTCGTTCTTACACTCACTGAGCAGGTGCAGGAAACTGATATTGGCGCCGTCTAGCACCAGGTTTGCAATCACGTAGGGCGGCTTGATCGGGTTGTTGGGAATGGGGATATACACGATAGTGAACGACTCGACGGTAGCCTTATTGGTCAATTCAACTTCGTCGGTTGTCGCCACACCACAGGCAGCGCAGCTACCGCGTGGGGGAATATAAACGTTTTCACAGGAGGGGCAGCGCTGTCCTACCAACTTACCTTTCTTGAGTTCAGCCAGGTAACGTGCGGTCGCGCCACCTGCAGTGAAGTTGTAGGTCAGGTAGCTGGGCGAGTCGATACCCGTGATAGGCTCTTCCGCCTCATTAGCTTGGTAGTCTTCACTCAGCTCGGTCGCCTCGGGAACAAAGCCATTGATATCAGAGATTAAGCCCTGGGTTTTCTCTGCCCAGCGCGCTTTTACACGCATACCCGTAGACATCTGCGCCGCATCATCCGCATCCACCCAATGAAGCATGGGCGTATCAGCGCCATCGAGCTTAATTAGCGCCCAGGCAAAGGGTTTGTCGCTTGGGTGCGCCTTACGCGGCTCACTGACCCAGCTCCACGTTTGCACAACGCCGCAATCGGCAACATCCACAAACTCGCTCAGCGCTTGCGCACTCACTGGATCAAATTCGACCGGCGGCATAAGCACCTTGCCGTCGCTGCCTTTGATACCAACCATTTTCCGGTCGCGCAACGCTGTGAGAAACTGGCCCACAATAGGGCCGGTTGAACGGGTATAGGTATACCCCAATGTAAAGGCCTGACTTAAAATTTCAGCCGATGAAGACATCTCGTCTCTCCTTGGTAATGTACCCTGCCCTGCAGCTACTTAGGCCATGTGGCCGATAGCGCAATAGCAGGCCCAGATTTGGCTTGCCGGAGGAGTATCTCTGTGAGGCTTAAACCAGACAATGTCGCTGCTGATCACTCTGCTGACAAAAACGATCAGCGCGCTAAAATGCCAAAGACAACAAACCCAGAGGTCGTAAGCCACTCAACATGAAGTCACCCTACGAGCACCGCAATCCCGTCATCCGCTATAGCCTGATCGCCATAGGCTGGCTGTCATTTGTCTTGGGGATGATCGGCTTATTGCTGCCCGTGGTGCCGACATCGCCTTTTTTGATTCTCAGCGCCGCTTGCTTTCTTCGCAGCTCGCCCAAGTTCTATCAATGGCTAACTGAGCATCCCTGGTTCGGTGTGTACATTCGCTATTACATTGAGGGGCAAGGCATTCCCAAAAAGATAAAGGCGCTGATCATCACCGTGCTGTGGATAATGATGTTAAGTAGCGCCTTTTTGATCGTGCGAATCCCCTGGGTAAGCGCCGTGCTGTGCAGCATCGCCGCGCTAGTCAGTATCTACATACTGCGCCACCCCACCCCGGATGCTGAGCAGAGCGAGTCTGAATAAGTATGTCCGACATCCTGCAAATAATGCTCTACGCTGGACTGGCCGGCGTCGCCATTCCCATAGGCGGCCTGCTGGCACGCGTTGAACACCTCGGCCCGGATTGGCTAGAGAACGAATTTCGCCACTTCGTTATCGCCTTTGGCGGCGGCATCTTGCTGGGCGCGGTTAGCTTGGTTTTAGTGCCGGAAGGCCTGAAAGGTATGGACATGCCAGCTCTGGCCATCATCACCATTGTGCTGGGTGGCCTGTGTTTTTTCGCCATTGAGAGAGCAATGGGCTTGCGGCGACGAGAGTCACCACAATTAATGGGGATGATGCTCGACTACATCCCCGAAGCGATCGCCCTGGGCGGGCTGATGGCGACGGGGTCACCGACGGCTGCACTGATGGCGCTGCTGATAGGATTACAAAACCTGCCCGAGGGCTTCAACGCCTACCGTGAGCTCAATCAAATCAGCGCCAACGCGCGCCGTAGCTTGAGAATAATGTATGCCTTTGTGCCGCTGGGACCTATCGCCGGCCTACTCGGTTATCTGTTCCTGGGCGATGCACCAGGCATCTTAGGTGGGATTATGCTGTTCGCTTCAGGCGGGATTTTGTACCTGATATTTCAGGATATTGCACCGCAGTCGCGGCTCGACAAACACTGGGCACCGCCTCTCGGGGCAGTTATGGGGTTTTGCCTGGCGCTGGCAGGCACCATGCTTAGCCATTAACACTGGGCGCCCTTCAGGATGACAGGGCGTGTTCCATATTGGTGGCGATGCGCTTGGCGATCATTTTGGCGCGCTCAGTTTTGGGGCCGGCAAAATGACTGTCCGCAGTTTGCTCGAAGTAGCTCAGCCAACGTTCAAAATCGGCGGGCGTCAGGGTTTGCTTGGCGTGAAGCGCACGGTGAATATTCATGGTGTGGCGCTGGTAATTATCACCGCCCAGCAGCAGTTTCTCCCAGTAAGCCTGAATTCGCGGAAAATGCTCACGAATATCGATGTTGGCAACATCGATAAAAATGGGTGCCAGGCGCTCATCGGCCAGCAAGCGCTCGTAAAACGCCTCGACAAACTCACGAATACGCTCGGGCGTATCCATATCGGCATTGGCAGGCGTGGTAGGCAAAGACATATTCACAACGCTTTTCACGGACGATTGCGCGTTAACGCCCGCGTTTTTTCTTGTTTTCTTTTTTCTTAACAAAGCTGACCAAGCGACGCTTGCGGTCTATTTGGCGCTTGCTAAGCTGATTCTTCTTGCCCTCGTAGGGGTTGTCGGAGGTTTTGTACTCAATACGAATGGGCGTGCCCACCATATTCAGCTCGCGGCGGAAAACTTTCTCCAGATAGCGCGTATAGCTATTGGGCACCTTGCTGGTTTGATTTCCGTGAATCACCACGATCGGCGGGTTGTGACCACCGGGGTGGGCATAGCGCAGTTTGATTCTGCGACCATTGATCATCGGCGGCGCATGGTCGTAGACCGCCCCTTCCAGGATCATCGTCAAACGGCGGGTTTGCAGATCTTGGGTTGCAGAGCGGTAGGCCTTTTCTATCGACTCATACAAATGCCCCACACCCGTACCATGCAGCGCAGAAATGAAATGCACTTCAGCAAAATCGATGAATTGCAGGCGGCGGTCCAACTCCGTCTTGATACGGTTTTTCTGGTCGGTGGTCAGGCCATCCCATTTGTTGATCGCGACCACCACCGCGCGTCCGGCATCGACAACTTGTCCCAACAAGTGAAGGTCCTGATCGACGATATTCTCGCGACCGTCCATCACCAAAATCACCACATTGGCGTCATCGATGGCCTTGAGGGTCTTAACAATTGAAAACTTTTCTACCGCTTCGTTAATGTGGCGGCGTTTGCGCACGCCCGCGGTATCGATCAGGGTATAGGGCTCCCCATCGCGCTCATAATTGATGTACACACTGTCGCGGGTGGTACCCGGCTGATCGTAGACGACAACGCGATCTTCGCCGAGCATGCGGTTAACCAGGGTGGACTTACCCACATTTGGCCGGCCAACTACCGCTATTTTTTTACCAGTGGCTTTCTCTCTTTCGGCGGCTTCATCAGCCTCGGGAAACAAGGCGAGAACATCGTCGATCAGCTTGCGTACACCCTTGCCGTGCGTCGCAGTCAGAGGATAAATCGTCGAGGCGCCGGTTTGATAAAACTCCGCCATGGCCACATTGGGGTCGGCGCCATCCACTTTGTTGGCAACGAAAAACACCGGTTTCGAGCAGCCACGCAGGTGGTTAACCAGCCCCTGGTCAGCAGGCATCAAGCCGGCACGCGAATCTAGCATCAGCAGCACGGCATCCGCTTCATCAATGGCCTGCAATGACTGCTGCGCCATCGCTTCATCAATGCCCTCTTCATCGCCGTTGATGCCGCCGGTATCAATAACGATGAAATGGCGATCACCGAGAATGGCATCGCCGTATTTGCGGTCGCGGGTCAGCCCGGGAAAATTCGCCACCAAGGCATCGCGGCTCTTGGTTAAGCGATTAAACAATGTAGATTTGCCCACATTGGGGCGGCCGACTAAGGCGATTACCGGAACCATACTTCTCTTACCTGAATATACACCGCGTCAGCCAATCGACTATCGATCGGTAACTTTATACGCTACCAATTTACCGCTGTTGCCGTAGACATAAAGCAGCTTTCCATCCACCGCCATGGGCGCTCGCAAGCCGTCGCTGTCTACCCGCGTGCGGCCGATAAGCTGGCCATCTAATTGGCCCAGCAGATGCAGGTAGCCGTCAAAATCGCCAACCGCAACAACACCGCTTAATGCCGCCGGCTCTGTTAAGCGCCGACGTGCCAATACGGTTTGCGTCCAAACAATGCTCTGGCCACCTTCGGCAATCGCACTAACACCGCCTTCGGCGTCGACCACGTAGATGTTACCGAGTGCTTCGGCCGCGCCCACGTAGCTGGAATTGTCTTTCGCCCACAGCGGCCGGCCGCTGGCAATATCAATGGCGATCACTTTGCCCTGATATCCGTTAACGACCACTATTTGCTCGTTTTCAATCAACAGCAAGCGGCCGTCGACGTCGACCAGGCGATCAATTTCGGTACTGCCCTGAGCGACCGCTACGCGCTGTTCCCAACGCACGGTGCCAGTATCGGCGTCCAGAGCAACAATACGGCCATTGGCCAAGCCCACCAGGGCAACACCGCGAACAATCACCGGGCTGCTGGTGCCGCGCATGGTAAGGCGAGGAACCTGCGAGGTATAAGTCCACAGGCGCTCTCCCGATTCGGCATTCAGGCCATGTACCAAGCCGCTGTAGGTTTGCACCACAACGACGCTGCCATTGCCTGCCGGTGCGCCAAGTACCTCACCACTGACCGCCGTGCGCCACAGTTCGTCGCCACTGAGGCGATCCAACGCGACCACTTCACCGTCGGCAGTTCCCACATATAATTGCGTCGAGGCAACACCCACGCCACCGGAGATGTTCAGCTCGTGGTATTCCTTCCAGAGTTTTTTGCCGGTCTTTTTATTCAAGGCCGCGACACCGCCATCTGCCGAGGCAATGAAAATTTCATCGCCATCGATAGCTGGTGCAATACGGTAGTAAGACTCTCCTTGCCCATCTCCCAGAGAGTAAGACCAAGCCTTTTTGAGTCGTTTTTGCTCGTCAAAGCTTGTCAGCGGCGCGGGGTCGCTGCTTTTCGGGGTCGAGGAGCAGGCCGCCAGCACACTGCCTAGCAGAATAAATACGAGTGGGCGCAACAGTGACATAGCCATTCCTAGTTTTGAGCCGTGGTATTTTTGTCAGCGCCTTGTTCGGCGGCCAGGCTGTTAATTTTCATTTTTAACAGCGGATTATTCAGCGGATTTTCCTGTTGACGATTGATAGCGTCAGCTTGGCGGTAGGCCTCAAGCGCTGCAGCCTTGTCGCCCTGCGCACGCATCACGTCGCCCTGCAATTCCAGAGCCTGTACAGCAGCACTGCCGTCTTTCAGCCCCTCAGCAATCGCCAGCGCGGCATCGAGTTCGCCCTTGGCAAATTGCACGCGAGCCAAGCGCAACTGCGTTTGCGCCTTTATCGCCGCATCTGGCCCCTGCGCCAACACCCAGTTCAGCTCAGCTTCTGCAGCGTCGTAATCGCCGTCATTGACAGCATATTTCGCCTGGATAAGCGCCGCGTATTGGGCATAGCTATGGCCTGAAAACCCGTCTTTTAGCGTATTCGCCAAGTGCTCAGCGGTTTCGCGCTTGCTGCCGTTACTTTGCACGGCGGCGTCGGCCTGCAGCAGATTCTCATAGAGCACCGAGGCCTCAGCAGCGCGGTCAGCCTGATAGTTATTCCAGCCACGCCAGCCGAATACCAAGCTCAGCGCAATGGCCACGCCCAGCGCGGTAGACTTGCCGTTTTCGCGCCACCAATGCTTGATAGCTTCTACTTGTTCTTCTTCTGTACGGTAGGTTTCCACGTTCTTCCTCAAGCCTTCAGCTGTCTTACAACAGCGTTGTTTTAATATGTTCAGCCAGATCGCTGATAGCCAATTGTTGCTGGTTCGGTTCACCGCGCAAGACCTTGACCGTTACCTGCTCGTTGGCCAGCTCGTCTTCACCGAGAACAACGGCCACAGCGGCGCCACTTTTATCCGCTTTCTTAAACTGGCTTTTAAAGCTGCCACCGCCACAGTTAAGCACGACCTTCACCGCGGGCAGCGCGTCTCGCAGAGACTCCGCCAGGCTCAAAGCGCGAATTTCGCAGGCTTCGCCATTGGCGATGATATAGACATCAGCAAGGGGTTTTGATTCCGGCAGCGCCTCTAGGGTTTCCAGCAGCAGACACAGCCGCTCCAAGCCCATTGCAAAGCCCACCGCCGGGGTCGCTTTGCCGCCCAATTGTTGCACCAGGCCATCGTAGCGCCCGCCAGCGCAAACCGTTCCCTGCGCCCCCAGCGCCGTCGTCGTCCATTCAAACACTGTGAGGCCATAGTAATCCAGCCCCCTTACCAGTTTCGGGTTCAGGGTGTAACTCAGGCCAGCCGCGTCCAAGCGCGCACAAAGGCCGTCGAAATGTGCCTTGGAGGCATCGTCTAAATAGTCAGACAATAACGGCGCATCACTCAGCAAAGCCTGAGTTTCGGGCACTTTACTGTCGAGAATCCGCATCGGGTTGGTGTCCAAACGACGCTGGCTGTCAGCATCTAACTGGTCTTTATACTGGCTGAGATAATCCACCAAGGCCTGGCGATAGCGGCCGCGGGACTCGCTGTTGCCAATGCTGTTTAATTCCAGCGTCAGGGCATCGCTGATTCCCAACTGCTGCCACAGGCGTGCACTGAGCAAAATCAGCTCGGCGTCAATGTCCGGGCCATTTAAGCCAAAGGTTTCGACACCAATTTGATGAAATTGACGCAAGCGCCCCTTCTGCGGGCGCTCGTGACGAAACATCGGCCCGGCATACCACAGCCGCTGAACTTGATTGTGCAGCAAACCATTTTGGTCGCAGGCGCGCACACAGCTTGCGGTGCCTTCCGGGCGCAAAGTCAGACTATCGCCGTTGCGGTCTTCGAAGGTATACATCTCCTTCTCGACGATATCAGTAACCTCGCCAATAGAGCGCTTAAACAGCTCGGTTTGCTCCAAAATGGGGAAGCGAATTTCCCGGTAGCCGTAGCGCGCCAACAGCGTCGCCACTGTGGACTCCAGGTACTGCCATAACGGCGAGTCCTCGGGGAGGATGTCATTCATCCCGCGGATCGATTGAATTCTAGCCAAGTGTTTACCTATTACCACTGCACCCGATGCTTAGCTGCGGGCGATCAGGTCCTTGTCTTGTTGTTCTTTGAGAGCCACTTTTTCGCGGATCAGTTTTTCAAGGTGATCCACCAACTCGGGGTTTTGCACTTTGTGATCTTTCTGGCCGTTAACGTACACCAGGTTATTGGGCGTACCGCCAGTCAGGCCAATTTCCGCTTCTTTCGCTTCACCAGGGCCGTTAACAATACAGCCGATCACGGCGACATCGAGAGGCGTGGTGACATCTTCCAAGCGCGATTCAAGTTCGTTCATGGTGCCAATAACATCAAAGTTTTGGCGGGAACAACTCGGACACGCGATGAAATTGATGCCCTTGGTGCGCAGCTTCAGGCTCTTGAGGATTTCGTAACCAACTTTTACTTCCTCTACCGGATCGGCAGCCAGCGACACTCGAATTGTATCGCCGATGCCATCCATTAATAGCATACCCAAGCCCACGGCAGACTTGACGGTACCGCCGCGCAAGCCACCGGCCTCGGTAATACCCAGGTGCAGAGGCTGTTCAATTTGACTGGCTATTTGCCGATAGGCCGCCACCGCCATAAAGACATCGGAGGCCTTCACACTCAGCTTGTAGTCTTGAAAGTCGAGACGATCGAGAATGTCGATGTGGCGCATCGCCGACTCCACCAATGCCTCGGGAGTGGGCTCGCCATACTTGCGCTGCAGCTCTTTTTCCAATGACCCGGCATTCACGCCAATACGAATGGGTATATTGCGTGCTTTTGCGGTGTCGATAACAGCGCGCACGCGATCTTCCCTGCCGATATTGCCCGGGTTGATGCGCAGACAATCCACGCCGTATTCCGCGACCTTCAAGGCAATTTTGTGATCGAAGTGAATATCGGCCACCAGCGGCACATTGACTTGCTCGCGGATTTTCTTAAAGGCTTCTGCGGCGTCCATGCTCGGCACCGAAACCCGCACGATATCTGCACAGGCATCTTCCAGACGTCGAATTTGGGCCACCGTCGCGTCGACATCACAGGTGTCGGTATTCGTCATACTCTGCACCGAAATCGGTGCGTCGCCGCCCACAGCGACATCGCCGATAAATATCTGGCGAGACTTGCGGCGTTTAATGGGTGATTCCATCTTCATAATTCACCAATCTGCACACGCACGGCGTTGCTTTCTGCCAAGCCATTGAGGTCAACAGCCTGCTGGTTGTAGGTAATTTCCAGTGCCGGCCAATACGCTATGGCGATTTGCACTGGCCCTTGGAGGTCGAGTTCCTGCTTTTGCCCAGCGTCAATATTGCCGCTGAACTGCATAGCATTGTTGGCATCGCGCACTTCCACCCAGACCGTTTCGTCGGCGAGCAGCGTCATGCTGACATCATGCAATAGTTCGGGTGGGACTCGCGGGGCCGTGCCGCTGTCCGGAAGTTGTAGCAGCGACTCACCCAGCGATGGCCTCGCGCGCAACTCTACCAGCGGCGCATAGCGCTCCTCAATCAAGCTGAGCTGTATTTCCGGCTGTTTTTGGCCGTTGAAGAGCAGCACGCTCAGCCCCCAAATCAGCAGCGTTCCCAGCAGGGCAAACAGTAACTTTGCCTGACCCGGCGCGCGCGTTTGTCCCTGGGGGCGCTTTTTGGCGGCCTGCTCTTCATCGCGGCGACAAATACGCTCGCAGTCATTGAGCAGCGGTGCTTCGTCCAGCCCAAAATAACGCGCGTAGCTGCGTATATATCCCCGGGCAAACATTGGCGAGTTAAAACGGGAGTAGTCGTTACTTTCTAGCGCCTCAACGTGGGTCTTCAACAGGTTCAGCGCCTCAGCCACCTCTTCAACGCTTTTGCCGGCGCTCAGCCGTGCATCGAGCAACACGGACCCGGGCGGCGCGGTATAGTTGTCGTTTGAACCTTGGCCCATAGCCCTTACTGCCCCACCGAGTTTAGCGAGGCTTTATACAGCAGATATTCTTCTGATTTAGGGTAAAGATTTTTTAACGCCAGTACATTGCTCGCATAGGCATCGCGGTCGTCAAAGATCTGAGCCAGGCGAATTCCCAGCCACAGCGATGCCGCTGAGGGGCGAACGCCCTGCTCGCGAAACGCATCGTAAAAGCGCTGGGATTCCGGATATTTTTTCTGACGATAGGTCACTTCAGCCATCGACAGCAGAACTTGCGCATTGCTGCTTTGCATCAGGAGTGCGCGCTTGAAGGCCGCTTCAGCCTTGGGCAATTCATCCAGCTTCAGGTAGCAGCGCCCAAGGTTGATAAAGGCTTCCAAACGGCGTTCGTAAAGTAGTTCAGCGGTAACAATTTCGAGGTTCTCAGCGGCCTCGCGATACTGCTCTTGCTGGTACAAAAACGCCGCAAAATTGTTTCGAATGCGCATCGACTTAGGCGCTTCGGCCACTGCGCGCCGGTAATACTTCTCAGCCATCTCCAACTCTCCGGTATTCTGGTATACCAGAGCGAGGGCTTCCATGGTTTCGGCGTTATGGGGGTTGCTCTCTTCAACGTACTGAAGGTGGCGCTTTGCCTGCTCCCAATTACCTTGGGCGATATAACTTTTCGCGAGCTGGAGTGAGGTCTCGTATGCTTTTTGCTCGTCGGCTTTCTCGGCGAAGCCGCCCTTGTGAGTCGTTACACACGCAGACAGTAACGCTGCCAACGCACAGCTCACGATTAATGGGTACTTTTTCGGTCCTGCTGGCACCTGTGCCCCCTTTACATCACCCGAATGATTTGTGTTTCTTCCGCTTTTCGACGATGACGCTCGGCGCGACGAGTGCGGTCTTGTACCTGGCCGGCTAGCTGGCCGCAGGCGGCGTCAATATCGTCGCCACGCGTCGTTCTCACCGTCGTCACGTAACCGGCGTCGGTCATCACCTGCCAAAATCGCGATACCGCCGACTTCGACGGCCGCTGATAGTCTGACAGAGAAAAAGGGTTAAAGGGGATAAGATTGACCTTACAGGGTAAATCACGCAAGACCTGAGCAAGCTCTCTTGCCTGATCCATGCTGTCGTTAACCCCTGCAATAAGGGTGTACTCTACGGTGACCACACGATGTTTGTCGGGCTGCTTATCGAGGTAACGACGACATGCCGCCAACAATTCTGCAATAGGATAGCGGCGGTTGATGGGCACCAACTCATTGCGGAGCGCGTCATTAGGGGCGTGAAGTGACACCGCCAGTGACACCTCTGATACGTCGCCCAGCTTATCCAGCATCGGCACCACACCCGATGTGCTGAGCGTAACCCGGCGTTTGGACAAACCGTAACCAAAGTCGTCCATCATCAGGTTGGTGGCATCCACCACATTCTCAAAATTCAGCAGGGGCTCACCCATGCCCATCATCACTACATTGGTGACGACGCGATTCTTACCGGGGCCAAAGGCATCGTAGGATTTGATTGCTAGCCACACCTGGCCGAGGATCTCTGAGGCGGTGAGATCCCGCTGGAAACCCTGTTTACCCGTTGAACAAAAACTGCAATCGAGACTGCAGCCGACCTGAGATGACACGCACAACGTGCCGCGTTGGCCGTCGGGAATAAACACCGTTTCAACTAAATTATTGCCGCCGACTTCAATCGCCCACTTTCGCGTGCCGTCTTTGGAGTCGAGCTGGCGCACCACTTTTGGCGGACGAATCTCGGCAAGCTCACCCAGCTTGGCACGCAGCGCCTTACCGAGGTTGCTCATTTGCTCGAAATCGTCAACACCGGAGTGGTGAATCCACTTCAGGATTTGCTGGGCACGGAAGGGCTTCTCGCCAATGGAGACCAACCAAGCCTCCATTTTTGAGCGCGTCATTCCAAGCAGGTTTACCCGCTCAGTGTGTTGAGTGACTGCCTCTTGCACTTCCATGCCCCACCCCTCTTATGCGCGCTCGCAGAGCTCGCTAGTGGCGAAGAAGTAAGCAATTTCACGCGCAGCAGACTGCTCAGAGTCAGAACCGTGTACTGCATTGGCATCGATAGACTCGGCGAAATCCGCGCGAATGGTGCCTGCTTCCGCTTCCTTCGGGTTAGTCGCACCCATCAGCTCGCGGTTTTTCAAAATTGCGCCTTCACCTTCAAGCACCTGCACAGTGACAGGACCAGAGGTCATGAAGTCAACCAGAGCGGGAAAGAATGGACGCCCTTTGTGCTCAGCGTAGAAGCCTTCGGCTTGCTCGCGGCTCAAGCGCAGCATTTTTGCCGCGATGATTTGCAGGCCCGCTTTTTCGAAGCGGCTGTAAATCTCACCGACAACGTTTTTGGCAACTGCATCGGGTTTTACAATGGAAAGGGTGCGTTCAACGCCCATTTGAGTATCTCCAGCTTAAAGTTCAAAAATTGGGGCAAGCCCCCGAAAAATCGACGGAATTATACGCGTATTCGCCCCAAATAGGTACGCACTCGCTGCGCTGGGCTCAGGCACAATTACCGAGGGCTAGTCGCGCTCGTCCAGCCACGCCGCTTGAATCGCCTCCAGCACTTTCTCGCCACTGCGCTTAGGATCATCATCGAACTCATCCAGTTCCACAACCAGGCGGTGCAGATCCACAAAGTTAATGTATGTTGGGTCGATATCAGGGTGTTTTTCGGCGAGTTCAATGCCGATATCCAGTACATCCGTCCATTTTATACCCATGGTTTACTCCCCTTGCGACACAGAAAGTCTAGTGGCGTTCAGACACCATATTGATGGTGTAACGCGGTATTTCGACCACGAGGTCTTTATCCGTTACTACTGCCTGGCAACTGAGCCGGGATTCCGGCTCCAGCCCCCAGGCCTTATCCAGCATATCTTCTTCAAGCTCGTCAGCTTCATCGAGTGACTCAAACCCTTCGCGAACGACAACGTGACAGGTCGTGCAGGCACAGGACTTCTCGCAGGCGTGTTCAATCTCGATACCATTGGCTAGCATGGCGTCGCAGATGGTCTCGCCGCTGGCAACTTCCAGCACCTCACCTTCTGGACAAAGCGTCTCGTTTGGCAATACAACTATGCGCGGCATGATGCGCTCCTTACAGTTCGTCTACTCGCCGTCCGGCGAGGGCTTTTTTGATACTCGCGTCCATGCGGCGCTCGGCGAAGGTTTCACTCGCAGCGCCTACAATTTCTATTTGGCGGGCGATACTCGCCGCAGTGCCACTGGCTTTTTCATTGTGGAGCTGCTCCATCTTGGCCAGCAGCTCGCGCTGCTCTTCTTCACTGAGCAAAGCCTCGCCGTCGGCGAGCAATGCCGCAGATAACGACTGCAACAGCGCCTCTGCTTCAACCTGTTGCTCGCGGAGCGCACGCGCTTCTTTGTCTTCGCCAGCGGCGTCGAACGACGCCGTCAGCATATCGGCGATATCGGTGTCGCTTAGCCCGTAAGAGGGCTTAACTTGAATCTGACTCTCCACGCCGGTGGTTTCTTCTCGGGCCGATACTTGCAACAAACCATCGGCATCAACCTGGAAAGTCACCAGTATCCGTGCAGCCCCGGCTACCATCGGAGGAATACCGCCAAGCTCGAAGCGCGCCAGTGACCGGCAGTCGTCGACCAGCTCTCTCTCGCCCTGCACCACGTGAATGGCCATAGCCGTTTGACCATCCTTGAAGGTGGTAAATTCCTGGGCCATCGCCACCGGGATAGTGGTGTTGCGATGAATCACCTTTTCGGTCAAGCCACCCATGGTTTCAATTCCCAAAGACAGGGGAATGACATCGAGAAGCAGGGTTTCGTCTCCGCTGCGATTACCCACCAACTGGTCCGCCTGCGAGGCCGCTCCCAGCGCCACCACTTTGTCCGGATCAAGGTCGACCAACGGCTCACGGCCAAACCACTGGGCGACACGTTCGCGCACACGCGGTACCCGCGTCGAGCCGCCAACCATCACCACGTTAAGAATATCGTCACTGCTTAGCTTGGCATCACGCAAGGCTCGCTTGCAGGCACGAATCGCGCGGTCAATTAAGGGGTCCACCAGCGCATTGAATTGCTCTCGCGCTAATGACAGCGTCTGCTCAGCAACACGCAGCTCTGCCGTCTCTGCGCTGGTCAAGCATTCTTTGGCGGCGCGGCAGGCATCGAGTAATTGGCGGCGCTGGCGCGCATCGAGGTTCGACTCGCCGGTCTGCTCCATTGCCCAGGCAGCAATAACTTGGTCAAAGTCGTCACCGCCCAAAGCAGAATCGCCCCCCGTGGAAAGCACTTCAAAGACGCCTTTACTCATCTGCAACACAGAAATATCGAAGGTGCCACCACCCAGATCGAAAACGGCAATGGCGCCCTCTTCTTTTTCATCCAGGCCGTAGGCAACAGCGGCCGCAGTGGGTTCGTTAAGCAGGCGCAGCACATTCAGCCCGGCCAACCTGGCCGCATCTTTAGTTGCTTGGCGCTGACCGTCATCAAAATACGCAGGCACCGTGATCACAGCGCCCTGAAGCTCACCACCTAAACTCTGCTGAGCACGCTCAGCCAGCGCGCGAAGGATTTCTGCAGACACTTGCACAGGCGAGCGCACTCCCGCGCGCGTGTTCAAGCTCACCATTCCCTCAGTATCGATCAACTCATACGTCGACAACTGCTCGGTGGCACTGACATCGGCGTAGCTACGCCCCATTAAACGCTTCACTGACGCCAGGGTATTGCTGGGATCTTCTGCCGCAAACGACTGCGCCTCGTCCCCCACAACCACACTGCCACTGTCCGCATAGTGAACCACGGAGGGCAGCAGTGCACGCCCCTGCTCGTCAGCCAACACTTGCAGGCTGCCGTTTCGGAAGGTGGCAACAAGGGAATTCGTCGTCCCCAAATCGATACCCACCGCAAGTTTGCGTTGGTGGGGCTCGGGGCTCTGCCCCGGCTCAGAGATTTGCATTAACGCCATATTGTCTTTCCATTTGCTGCGGTGAGCGAAGCTAAAAATCCAGCAACTCGCTTTCTTTTTGTTCCGCTTCGTAGCGCAGCTTTTCTAAGAATTGCAGCTTGGCATAACTCGACTTTGCTGCATCGTAGTCGCCAAGCTCATAGAAGCCTTGAAATTCTTGCCGTTGAGACGTCAAGGCATTATCCACATCGGCATAAAAACGATCGAGCGCCTGCTCAGGGTCTTCCGCGTCATGCAAGTCCGACAACTCCTCTCGAAGCTGCATTTGCTGCATTAGAAACTCAGGATCCTGAAAGGTGGTGGCACTGGTGTCGACGGCATGCCCGGCGAGTTTGAGCATATAGGCCGCCCGCCGGGTTGCCGAGCGAAGTGTTTCGTAAGCTTCGTTGATTTGCGCCGACTTCTGCACAGCCAACAAGCGCTGGCGCTCGTCACCACCGGCAAAACGATCTGGGTGAACACTGCGCTGCAACTGCCGATAGCTTGCCGTCAACGCGGCCTGGTCAATGTCGTACGACTTTTCCAACCCAAGCAAAGTAAAGAAATCCAGTTGAGAGCCCTCACTCACGATTCACCCCATGGCGAAAAAACGCCGCCCCAAATACGCAAAAGGCGCGATCGGCATAAACCGAAACGCGCCAGCAGATGCCGACAAGCCTGTTAAACGGTAAAACTTTCCCCGCAACCGCACTCTGCAGACACATTCGGATTATTAAACTTCAGGCCCTCATTGAGCCCTTCTTTAACGAAGTCTAACTCCGTACCGTCGAGGTAGACTAAGCTCTTGGGGTCAATAAACACCGACGCCCCAAAGGCCTCGAATACTTTGTCTTCCGCCTGCACTTCATCGACGAACTCAAGCACGTAAGCCATACCGGAACAGCCTGACGTGCGCACACCTAAGCGAATTCCCAGGCCGCGCCCTCTGCCAGCAAGCTGGCGCTTTATATGCTCAGCGGCAGACTCTGTCAGCGATATTTTCATTGCTTCAGCCACCATGCGACTTAAGCACCCTTCTTCTTGCGGTAGTCCGAAATGGCAGCTTTGATTGCATCTTCCGCCAACACAGAGCAGTGGATCTTCACCGGCGGCAGCGCCAACTCTTGTGCGATCTCGGTGTTTTTAATGTGCTCGGCTTCATCGAGCGTTTTGCCCTTCACCCACTCGGTAAGCAGTGAACTAGAGGCAATGGCCGAACCACAGCCGTAGGTCTTAAACTTGGCGTCTTCGATAACGCCTTCGTCGTTGACCTTGATCTGCAGACGCATAACATCACCACAGGCAGGCGCACCCACCATGCCGGTGCCAATTTCATCACTGGCATCATCAAACTTACCGACGTTACGCGGGTTCTCGTAATGGTCGAGTACTTTTTCACTGTAAGCCATTTGTCGTCCTCCTCCGGAGCTACCTTAGTGGGCAGCCCATTCAATGCTGTCTAAATCAACGCCGTCTTTGTACATATCCCAAAGAGGAGACAGCTCTCGCAATTTGTCTACCGCTTTGCGCACCTGCTCAACGGCATAGTCCACTTCCTCGTCGGTGGTGAAACGGCCAAACGAGAACCGCAGTGAGCTGTGCGCCAGCTCATCATTCAAACCCAACGCGCGGAGCACATATGAGGGCTCCAAGCTGGCCGAGGTACACGCCGAGCCTGAAGACACCGCCAAGTCTTTCAGCGACATAATCAGTGACTCCCCTTCAACAAAAGCCAAGCTAATGTTGAGGTTGCCCGGCAAGCGCTGCTCCATAGAGCCGTTCACATGAACCTGCTCAATATCTTTGAGGCCATTCCAAAAGCGCTCGCGCAGTGCCAGCGAGTGCGCGGCATCTTTTTCCATTTCCTGGCGGCAAATTTCGCACGCCTCACCCATACCCACTATTTGGTGGGTCGGCAGGGTGCCAGACCGCATACCGCGCTCATGGCCACCACCGTGCATCTGCGCTTCCAGACGAACACGCGGCTTGCGGCGCACATAGAGCACACCAATGCCCTTGGGGCCATATAGTTTGTGAGCCGAAATGGACAGCAAATCGACCTTCATTTCCGCCAAATCGATAGGCAGTTTACCCGCGGTTTGCGCGGCATCGACGTGAAAGACAATTTTGCGCTCGCGGCATAATTCGCCGATCGCCGCGATGTCGTTAATTGTGCCGATTTCGTTATTGGCGTGCATGATGCTGACAAGCACAGTGTCGTCGCGCAGCGCCTGCTCCACTGCCTCTGGCGTAATAATGCCATCGGCATTCGGGTCCAAATAGGTCACATCAAAACCTTCGCGCTCCAACTGGCGACAGGGGTCAAGAACCGCCTTGTGCTCAATCTTCGAGGTAATAATGTGCTTGCCCTTCTTGCTGTAGAAGTGTGCCGCACCTTTAACCGCCAGGTTATTGGACTCAGTCGCACCCGACGTCCAAACAATTTCTCGCGGATCAGCGTTGAGTAGATCAGCCACTTGGCGACGCGCATTTTCTACCGCTTCTTCCGCCTTCCAACCAAACAGGTGAGATCGCGACGCGGGATTGCCGAACACGCCTTCAGTGGTCAGGCACGCCATCATCTTTTCAGCAACACGCGGGTCTACCGGCGTGGTTGCGGAATAATCCAGATAAATTGGCAACTGCATATTTCTCTCCTCGTATCGGGGCGCCGTATCGCCCCTCGCGCCACAGCGCGTTTGAATGCTTAATCGATGGCGGTAAGCACGATAGTTTGCTCGGATTCGCCGCGCAGCCGTTGCCGCGCCGATACCGCCTGTACATCTCTACGCTGTACCAAGCTCGCTAGACTGATATCACTGAGAAAATGATGAATCTGCTCGCTTAAATCAGACCACAGGTGATGCGTTAAACAGGTGTGACCGTCCTGACAATCGCTCTGCCCAGAGCAACCCGTGGCATCGACCCGCTCGTCCACGGCGTCGATAATTTCGGCCACAAAAATCTCTTCACCCGGCCGACTTAAGCGATAACCACCACCAGGGCCGCGTATACTCCGCACCAACTCCCGGCGCCGCAGCTTTGCAAACAGCTGCTCAAGGTACGACAAAGAAATATCCTGACGACTGGAAATATCAGCCAGACTGATAGGGCCTCGGTCGCCATACAGCGCCAAGTCGAGCATCGCAGTAACTGCGTATCGTCCTTTCGTCGTTAATCGCATAAACGTACCTAATCTCCGTAGGGAGATTATGCAATAACCTAGTATTTCTATCAACTATTTGCCCGATTAATTTAGTCGGGTATGTCGCAGGAACGCGACGGAGCGGCCGCGCATTATAGCCTCTGAGGGCCGCGTACTCCAACTTCTAGCCTTCCTGCCCGCCATCCTCTCCACGCTCTTTGGCTTTGCGCACCCAATATTGGGTGGACGTGAGTATGCCGCGCAGAATATTGACCTCCATCTCATCGAGACGGGTGCGCTGATACAAGCGCCGGAGGCGAAGCATCAGCTTCTTGGGTGCCTCAGCGCGCAGGAAGTTGATGTCGTAGAGTGTTTCCTCAAGGTGCACCAGATAACGCTCCAGTGCCTCAGCCTCAGCTACCGGCTGGTCCCATTCGGCCATCGCATTGGCATCCAGCTCACCCGCCACCTGCAACATGCGCAACTCGTAAGCCATTACCTGCACGGCCATACCCAGGTTAAGTGAGCTGTATTCGGGGTTAGAGGGAATGTGTACATGCAAGTTGCAGCGCTGGAGCTCTTCATTTGTCAGCCCCCTGTCCTCGCGACCAAACATTAGCGCAACGCGATGGCCAGCACCGGCCTCGCGATACACCTCTTCCATGCAATGGCGCGGATTAAGCAGGGGCCAGGGCACCGTTCGCTCCCTGGCACTTGTACCAACGACCAAATGACAATCGGCAATCGCTTCATCGAGGGTTTCACAAACCACAGCATTGTCGAGAATATCGCCGGCACTCGCCGCACGCCACGTTGCCTCATCGTGGGGAAATTTGCGCGGCGCAACCAGATACAGCTGCGACAAGCACATATTTTTCATGGCGCGAGCAACCGCACCGATATTACCCGGGTGAGAAGTATTGACCAGCACAATGCGGACGTTATCGAGAGAATGAGTATCTGTCATGGTTGGCGCCTTGATTACAAGCCGCGCATTCTACCAGAGGCCAGCGCAGGGAGTCAGTGCCCGGCGACATCCTGCCAACATACTTGCCAACCGTCGCCCTTCGGCGCGGAAAAGCCCTCGCACACCGCCAGACCAGCAATTGCCGCCAATACCCCATCGCAATAGATAAGAGGCAAACGGGCGCGCTGCAGAGGCGGCAAATCCCACTGCTGGAGCAGTTTTTTGAGCGAGCGGTGGTGCCCCTCACCGGCAAGCTGACAACGTTCCCCACCGCGGCGAAACTCCACAGTCACCTTACCGCTTGGCAAAAACTCCCCACCAGGACGCGCTGACAACACCCCGCACGGCAGGCGAAGGGGCTCCGTCAGCAACCACTGCACAACCTGAGCATGGGGCTGTTCGGCGATATCTCTGGGCTCAACATACAAGCGCTGCCGGTGACGATAAAACCGCCACGGGCCGTGCACGACTTGCGGCTGAGCATCCGCCCGGGATTTAAGAAACTGCTCGGCAAACATATGAAGCTGCGCCTGCTCAAGGTGCAGCTGACAGCGACTGCGTAAGAAATGATTGAGCAGTGGCAGCTGTTTGTGGGCGGGAATGTGTAAGAGTCGCGACAGATCCAGTGTGACACCGTCCATCAGCGCCCCAAGATCCGCCTCCAGATACTCATCGAGCAGGGCTGCACTGTCCGCGCTGAGCTCCGCCGCGCGAGCAAAGCTCCGCCGGTACGCTGGCCAGCGCGCCGCCAGCAAAGGCATGACGTGATGACGCAGGTAGTTGCGGTCATAATTCGCCTGGGCATTGCTGGGGTCTTCATCCCAATCCAGCCCCTCCCGCTGCGCGAATACTGACAAACGCTCTCGCGGAAAGGCCAATAATGGGCGAAACAAGCGCCCCGCACCCAGCGACCGCAGCGGCGGTATTCCCGCCACGCCCTGCAATCCCGCTCCCCTTAACATGCGCTGCAACACGGTTTCAGCCTGGTCATCGAGATGATGGGCGAGCAACAACACGTCGCCGCGCTGCAATGTCGACTCAAAAGCGCGGTACCGAGCCCGTCTGGCTGCGGCTTCCGGACCCTCACCGTCTTCGCTGACCACCACCCGGTGGACAAGCAAAGGAATATCGCGGGCATCACAGAGAGCACGACAATGCTGCTCCCATTGATCAGCGGCATCTTGCAAACCGTGATTAACATGGACAACGTGAACGGGGGGGAAGTCGCGACACTGCTCGCGCAGTCGCAGCAGAATGTCCAGCAGCACCCGGGAATCCAGGCCACCGCTGTAAGCCAGCCAATAACGCTCAGGCCGCTCCAGCAAAGCAAGAGCGGCCTGAACCTCGCTGACGAGGTCGAGATGATCCGTCATGAAACGACGGCCTCCCTCACTACACAGTGCCGTATGACATCAAACGCTGGTAGCGAATATCCAGCAACTCGGGCTCTGGCAGTGCCTGCAGAGACTCCAACTGCTTTAGGATGTGCTCTTTTACCCGCTCGGCGCTGGCATCAATATCGCGATGCGCGCCGCCCTGGGGCTCAGGAATGGTAGCATCAACGATGCCGAGCTCTTCCAACACCGTAGACGTCAAACCCATTGCCTCAGCGGCATCGGGCGCAAACTCGGTGCTCTTCCAAATAATATTGGCGCAGCCCTCAGGGGAGATCACGAAATAGGTAGAGTATTGCAGCATCGCAATATGATCGCCGACGCCGATACCCAGTGCACCACCCGAGCTGCCCTCGCCAATCACGATACAAATGATGGGCGTTTTCAACCGCGACATTACCGCCAGATTCTGGGCAATGGCCTCGGAGATACCGCGCTCCTCACTGTCGATACCGGGATACGCCCCTGGGGTGTCAATGAGCGTAACGATGGGCAGCTTAAAGCGCTCCGCCATCTCCATCAGTCGAAGCGCCTTGCGATACCCCTCTGGCTTTGGCATACCAAAGTTACGCTTAACCTTTTCAGTAACGCCGCGACCCTTTTCTTGACCGATCACCATCACGGGCTTGCCATCGATTTTGCCGATTCCCCCGACAATGGCGGAATCGTCACCAAAATGGCGATCGCCGTGCAGCTCGTCGAAATCGGTAAAGATGCGCCGGATGTAGTCGAGGGTGTAAGGGCGCATAGGGTGACGCGCGATCTTTACGACATCCCAAGGACGCAGTGACGAAAAAATCTTTTCTGTCAGCTTGCTGCTCTTATCCTTCAGCTTGGCGATCTCTTCGCCAATATTGATATCGTTGTCGTTACCCACCAACTGAAGCTCTTCAATTTTGGCTTCCAGTTCGGCAATCGGTTGTTCAAAATCGAGATAATTCGGGTTCATCGCTCTGTTTTATTCGCTCTGTTGACGTCCGCCCATATTTTATCATTTTTCAATATGGGACCATTCATGGCGGTGATTATACGTTAATCGTATTTGATCACCACGTTATTTGCTCCACAGTCTTCGCGCAAGCGGATTAACATATCCTCCTGAGGCAGAATTCGCCATTCCGCCCCCAACCGCAACAGCCCTTCCCCTTCAGGCCGGCTATAGCGGATCACTACTGGACAACTGCCACCGCGCACCGCACTCAAGGCCGATTTTACCCGCTGCAATTGTTCACTGCTGCTGTGCTCGGCAGTCAGGGCAATTTCCAATTCCCTGGCGTGGTGCTCTCGCGCCTCCGCCAGGCTGCGCAGTGACTTCACGCGCATTTTCTTGCCGCCACTGTATTCGTCGAAACTGCACACGCCCTCGACAACCAGCACCGCATCTTTAACCAGTTTTTCGCGGCACTCCTCGTAGACATCAGAGAACAAGGCAACCTCAATGCGAGCACTTCGGTCATCGAGCAGCAAAAACGCCATGGTATCGCCGCGCTTGTTTTTCATGGTGCGCATATTGACCGCCAAACCGGCAACCGTCTGCGGGTGCTTTTCCGGATTTAGGTCGACGATGCGCCGCGGCACAAAGCGCCTGAGTTCTGCCTCGTAATCGTCAATCGGGTGCCCGGTAACATAGAGCCCCAGGGTATCTTTCTCGCCCTGTAATCGCTCTTTGGTCGTCCAGCGCCTGGCATCGCGAAACGCGGCGTAGACATCGCGATTCTCAACCGACAGGGTATCGCCGAACAGGTCGACCATACCGCTCTCGACGTTGCGCGCCGCTTGCTCAGCAACCTGCACTGCCTCCGGCATGGCAGCCATCAGTACGGCCCGGTCCTCGCCCAGGTCGTCGAAGGCGCCGCTGCGAATAAGCGCCTCAATCGCCCGTTTGTTGACTTTTCGGGGATCGGTGCGCTCGCAGAAATCGAACAGGTTTTTAAAGGGGCCACCGCTGTTGCGCGCGGCAATAATGCTCTCCACCGGGCCTTCGCCCAGGCCCTTGATCGCGCCGAGGCCGTAGACAATCTGGCCGCGATCATTGACGGTGAACATATACTCACCCTCATTGACCGAGGGCAGCTTATAGTCCAGCTTCATCTCGCGGCATTCTTCGATGAAGATAACGATTTTGTCGGTGTTATCCAGTTCCGAACTCATCACCGCCGCCATGAAGGGCGCTGGGTAATGCGTTTTCAGCCACGCAGTTTGATAGGAAACCAAGGCGTAGGCAGCGGAGTGCGACTTGTTAAAGCCGTAGCCAGCGAACTTCTCCATGAGGTCGAAAATATTCGACGCCAAGTCTTTATCAAAACCCTTCTCGACGGCACCGGCGAGAAACAAGCCGCGCTGCTTTTCCATCTCTTCGGGCTTTTTCTTACCCATTGCCCGCCGCAGCAAGTCAGCGCCACCCAGGGTATAGCCACCCATCTCCTGTGCGATCTGCATAACCTGTTCTTGATACAGGATGATGCCGTAGGTGGGCTGCAGGATTGGCTGCAGACACTCGTGCTGGTACTGCGGGTGGGGGAAGGCCAACTCGGCGCGGCCGTGCTTACGGTTGATAAAGTCATCAACCATGCCCGACTGCAGCGGCCCCGGACGGAACAATGCCACCAGTGCGATGATGTCTTCGAAACAGTCTGGTAGCAGCTTCTTAATCAGCTCCTTCATGCCTCGGGATTCCAACTGGAACACCGCCGTGGTTTCCGCTGACTTCAACAAGTCGAAGGTCTTTTTATCCTCCAGCGGAATCGCCATGATATCCAGCGGCTGCTCGCCAATCTTACCGCGCTGGGCATTGATGATCTTCAAGGCCCAGTCGATGATGGTCAGGGTACGCAGCCCCAGGAAGTCGAACTTGACCAACCCGGCATCTTCAACATCGTTCTTGTCGAATTGCGTTACCAGGCCGCCGCCACTCTCGTCGCAGAACAGTGGTGCAAACTCGGTGAGTTTACTGGGGGCAATCACCACACCACCGGCGTGTTTACCAACACCGCGCACGACCCCTTCCAGCTGTACCGCCATATCCCAGATTTCCTGGGCTTGCTCGTCGCTGTCTAAAAACTCCTTGAGGGCCGGCTCTTGCTCCAACGCTTTTGCCAGCGTCATTCCCACTTCAAAGGGAATCAATTTAGAAAGCTTGTCAGCCAGGCCGTAGGACTTGCCCTGCACCCGCGCCACATCGCGAACAACCGCCTTCGCCGCCATGGTGCCAAAGGTGATGATCTGACTAACCGCATCGCGGCCATAATTGTCGGCAACATAACTGATAACCCGGTCGCGGCCTTCCATGCAGAAGTCAACGTCAAAGTCGGGCATGGAAACCCGCTCGGGGTTGAGGAAGCGCTCGAACAGCAGGTCGTACTCAATGGGGTCGAGGTCGGTGATTTTTAGCGCGTAGGCAACCAACGAGCCCGCACCCGAGCCCCGCCCTGGACCAACGGGGATATCATAATCTTTGGCCCACTGGATGAAGTCCATCACGATCAGGAAGTAACCCGGGAAGCCCATCTGGAGGATGATATCGAGCTCAAAATCCAGCCTGTCGCGGTACTCCTTTTCTGTTTCCGCAAAGCCCTCAGCACTGCGATCAAACAAGAAATCCAAGCGTTCATCGAGGCCCTTGTGACAAAGCTCGCGGAAGAACTGCTCCTGGGTCATTCCCTCCGGAATTGGGTACTCCGGAAGGTAGTAGGTGCCGAGCTTAACGGTCAGGTTGCAACGCCTGGCAATTTCAACACTATTCTCCAGCGCCTCGGGAATGTCGGAAAACAGCTCAAGCATTTCCTCAGCGCTGCGCAGGTATTGCTCATCGCTGTAATTGCGGGGACGGCGCGGGTCGTCCAGCACTCGGCTATCGCGAATACACACCCGCGCCTCGTGAGCTTCGAACTCGTCACTGCGAATGAAACGCACATCATTGGTGGCAACTACCGCGCACCCCGCCTGGGCCGCAAGCTGAACAGCGGCATGGATATAGTCGTCTTCATTGGCACGCCCGGTGCGCTGCAGCTCGAGGTAATAGCGATCACCAAATACTGACAACCAGCGATCGAGCCGCTGGCGCGCCAACTCCAGCTTATTGTTTACCAATAGCTGGCCCACATCACCGTCGCGACCCGCCGACAGCGCAATCAAGCCGTCATTGGCTTGCTCTATCCAGCTGCGATAAACATAGGGCTTGCCCTGCCACTGCCCCTCCAGATAGGCCCGGGAAATTAATTCAGTTAAGTTCCGGTAGCCGGTTTCATTCTGCACCAGCAAACACAGCGTGCTAATTTGCTCGGGATCGCTGTCGTCACGCACCCACAGGTCGCTACCGTAAATGGGTTTGATTCCGTTGCCTTGCGCGGCTTTTTGAAATTTGATGAGCGCATAGAAATTACAGATATCGGTCAACGCAACCGCTGGCATCCCCATTGCCGCGGTGTGCTTACACAGGTCCTTGACCCGCACCAGGCCATCCACCAAGGAGTACTCGGAATGAACGCGCAAGTGGACAAATTTCTCGTTTAACATCGTAGCGTCCTGGAGCCTGTAACACTGTTGGCTTTGCGCTGATTCGCCGGCAATTACACCAGCGCAACCAGCTGCCTTATTTAGGATTCGTCTAAAAGCGCCCTGACCGGCGCGTAACTACGCCGATGTATTGGACTGACGCCAAGGCGTTTCAGCGCCTCGAGATGCGCCTTTGTCGGGTAGCCTTTGTGACCGGCAAGACCGTAGCCCGGATATTGGGCATCCATCGCTTGCATTTCCCGGTCGCGAACAACCTTGGCAAGGATCGAGGCGGCGGCAATTGCGGCTACCCGGCTGTCACCTTTGACCACGGCCTCGGCACGGTAGCGCCACTGTGGTAGCCGATTGCCGTCGACCAGCACCAATTCGGGCTCTAACTCGGCACCCTGGTAGCGCAAACCTTCCACCGCACGCTTCATCGCCAGCAGACTGGCGTGCAGTATATTTAAGCGATCAATTTCTTCCACGCTTGCCCTTGCAACACAATAACTGAGGGCGCGTTCGCGGATGATATCAAACAGGGCTTCGCGTTTTTTCTCGCTTAATTTTTTAGAGTCATTCAGACCGTCAATCGGCTGCAGCGGGTCAAGTACCACCGCGGCGGCAACCACATCGCCGCACAGCGGCCCCCTGCCCACCTCGTCGACACCCGCCGTGAGTCGCGGGTAATCCGGTGCATCGGCAAACAGGTCATCAGTCTGCACGATTAGCGGGCTCCTGTTGAGGCACACCGGCAATGGCGAGAATGTCGCTGGCCGCACGCTCACTGGCATTGCGCGCCAGGTCCTGATGAATGCGCCGAAACTCAGCCAGTAGGGTCTCCCGGTGATTTTCATTGCTTAGCTGTTCAAGAATCAGCGGCCCTATTACCTCCGCCGACACTTCGTCTTGCAACAATTCCGGCACCAATGCCCGCTGTGCGAGCAGGTTGGGCAGCGAGAAAAATGGCGTTTTGACCAGACGCGACAGCAGTGCATAACTCATTTTACTAAAGCGATAACACACAACCATAGGGCGCTGCAGCAGCAGCGCTTCCAAACTGGTTGTCCCCGACGCCATCAATACCGCGTCGGCGGCCGCCATTACCGTACGAGACTCACCCAACACCACGCGCACCGGCAAGTCGGCAGTTTGCAGGGCAATGGCATCCAATATCTGGCGCTTCCTGTCAGCATTGGCAGCAGGCACGATAAATTCGATATTGGGAAGCGATCGACGAAGCCACTGCGCGGTTTCCAAAAAGATGGGAATCAATTGAGACACTTCGCCAGCGCGACTGCCCGGCAACAGCGCTACCACTGGGTTATCCCCTTCTATCGACAGGGATTGCCGCGAGGCTTCACGCTGATCGTCAAACGGAATTTGATCGGCCAAGGGGTGACCCACGCAGCTCACTGGCACACCGTGCTCTTGGTAAAAACTTTGCTCAAACGGGAACAGCGTCAGCATGTGATCCACCGCTTTCGCAATGGTTTTGATTCGCCCCTGACGCCAGGCCCACACAGAGGGACTGACATAATGCACAGTGCGAATACCGCGCTCGCGCATACTGCGCTCGACATTCAGCGTAAAGTCCGGCGAATCTATACCCACCACTACATCTGGCTGCCATGCAATAAGGTGGCGCTTTAGGTGGCGGCGAATACGCAACAGCTCCGGCAAGCGCTTCAAGGGCTCGGTAAAGCCCATGACCGACAGGCGATCCATATCGCAAATAGAATGAAAGCCCTGAGCGATCATCAAGGGGCCTCCGATGCCCTCAAACTCTGCCTGAGGAAAGCGCTGGCGAATGGCGCGTATCAAGTCGGCGCCGAGAATATCGCCGGAGGCCTCGCCGGCGATCAAACCGATTTTGAGAGGAGTCATATCGCAATCAATGCCGGCGCACCGGCCCTTGGTTGATAGCGCTTATCGAACAATACCGCGCTGTGACTGTTTCAGGGAGGCTGCCATCAATTCCACTTCCGGGTGCTCCGCGATCAGCGGTTGCAGCGCATTCAGCGCCTCGTCGACGGTCAGGCCCTGGCGGTAGATGATCTTGTAAGCGCGACGAATAGCGCTGATCGCGTCGCTGCTGAAACCACGGCGTTTCAGGCCTTCCACATTAATGGTCTTGGCCTCAGCCGGGCTGCCGCTGACGGTTACATAGGCAGGAACGTCTTTGCTGATATGACAACCGAACCCGGAAAAACTATGGGCGCCTATCGCGCAGAACTGATGAACCAGCGAATAACCGCTGAGAATCGCCCAATCACCGACAACAACATGCCCTGCCAACGCAGCGTTGTTGACCATAATGCAATGATCGCCAATCACCGAGTCGTGCCCCACGTGTGCATAGGCCATCAACAAGTTGTTGCTGCCGATCACAGTCTTACCCAGATCCTGCACCGTGCCGCGGTGAATGGTAACGCCTTCTCGGATCACGTTATTGTCACCGATGATCAGCTCTGTCGGTTCGCCTTTGTACTTCAGGTCTGGCGTGTCCTCGCCCACCGTGGAAAATTGGTAGATCGTATTGTTCTTGCCGATACGGCTCGGCCCTTTGAGCACAACGTGCGAGCGCACGTCGCAGCCTTCGCCCAGCTCAACGTCCGGACCAACAATCGTCCACGGGCCGATTTTTACATTCGCGCCAATGACCGCCGTAGGGTCAATGATCGCGCGCGGGTCGATCTCCGCGCTGGCATCAATATGGCCTGGCATCACTTCTTCCGATCAATACATAAAATGGTTGCCGAGCAGGCCAGCGTATCCTCAACATAAGCCTGACACTCAAATTTCCACAGCCCTTTACGATCGGAAACGTACTGAGCTTTCAGGATCAGCTGGTCACCGGGAACAACCTGTCGCTTGAAACGCGCGTTATCGACGCCAGCAAACATGTAGATCGAGCCATCCGAGGGCTTTTTGTCGAGCGTCTTAAACCCCAGAATACCCGCTGCCTGCGCCATTGCCTCAATGATCAACACGCCTGGCATAATCGGCAGGCCTGGGAAATGGCCATTGAAGTGGTTTTCATTTCCGGTGACGTTTTTTATCGCAACAATCGACTCACCAAGCGTCAACTCAACGACTTTATCCACCAATAAAAAGGGGTAGCGGTGAGGGAGGTATTCCTGAACCTCGTTGATATCCATAACCATGCTCAATCTCTTTCCTCGTGCAGCGTTCGCAGTTCTTTTTCCATCGCCTGAACACGGCGATACAAATCATCAAGCTTGGACAGTCTGGCAGTGTTCTTTCGCCACTGCGCAGACGGCATTAGAGGACTGCCACCACTGGAATAGGAGCCGGCCTCACTAATCGATTTTGTGACCAGGCTTCGGGCGGTAAGGTGAACGCCATCGGCAATACGGATATGCCCAACCACACCAATATTGCCCGCCAAGGTACAGTTCTTACCAATAACGGCGCTGCCCGCAACCTGGCAACAGGCTGCCATTGCCGTGCCCGCGCCGACTTCGACGTTGTGAGCGATCATGGTGAAGTCATCCATGATGACGCCGTCGCCAATGACCGTGTCGTTGAGTGCACCCCGATCAATACAGGAATTCGCACCAACTTCCACTCGGTCGCCAATGCGCACGCCACCGAGCTGATGTATTTTCACCCAGCCCTGCTCAGAAGGCGCAAAGCCAAACCCGTCGCCGCCAATGACCACGCCGGAGTGGACAACACAGGACTCACCGATACTGACACCGTGGTAGACAGTGACATTGGCGTGAAGGTAACTGTATTTACCCACGCTACTGCCCCGCCCCACTATCGTCCCGGCGCTAATCACAACATTTTCGCCGATGGTCGCGCCCTCTTCGATAACGCAGTTGGCACCAATACTGGCACTGGCGTGAACGTTTTCCGACATAACAACGGCAGAGGGATGGATACCTGCGCGGGGCTTTTCGAGGGGGTCGAATAATGCGCTGGCTTCCGCGTAGGCAAGATAGGGGTTCGCCGATACAATCACCGCCATTTCTGGCCGCATGTCATTTGCATGGCTGACCATATCGGGGTGAATAATCGCCGCCGCCGCTGCCGTCTCAGCCAACTGGCTGCGGTACTTGGCATTGGCGAGAAAACTCAGCTGCGAGGAACTCGCAGTGTCCAGCGCCGCCATGCCGGTCAATACCAAGTTGCCGTCTCCTTCGTACGGCAACTTCAGTAAGCCCGCTAAATCAGCAAGGCGCAAAGACTTTTGCTCAGCCATTATTTTGCCTGATTGAGCTTGTCGGCAACTTTAGCAGTAATGTTATATCCCGCATCGGCGTGCATTACCGCCTTAGCTGGCAGCAGTAAACCGATGTTTTCTTCTTTAATAATTTCGGGCAGCAGCTTCTGAAGTTTGGGGCCAACTTCTTTCATGATGGTCTGCACTTCCTGCTGCTGTGCAGCTTCGATCTTACGAGCCAAGTGCTCGCCGTCAGAGCGTTTTGAATCGATCTGATTCTTGGCCAGTTGGCGCTGCTCCGCACTCATGATCTCAATATCTTTTTGCAGTTTTTGCACGAGCTTTTCGTAGTCCTTGCGCACCGTCTCAAGCTCTGACAAGTTGTTTTTGAACTCTTTCTGATTGCGCAGGGCGTTCAAACGCTGCTTAGCAACATCAGTATTGAGAACCGCCGCTTCCAAATCAAAAACCGCGATGCGTCCCTGAGCCAGGGCAACGGAACCCCACAGCATTGCTACCATTAAAACGGCAAATTTAACTACCTTCATGTAACACTCCTAAACATTATTCTATGTAGGTTAAAAAGTCCGACCGAGAGAGAATTGGAATATTTCGGTCTCGTCAATTTTTTCGTCATTCAGCGCCCGGCCCAAGCTAAAGGTCAGCGGACCGAAACCTGTGATCCAGGTAACACCAAAGCCAGCAGAGTATCGCAGCTCGTCGACGCTGGGAGACGAACAGTTGATCTGAGTAGAGCTACAGCTAGTGCTGAATACATTACCCGCATCGAGGAACAGACCACTGCGAACGGAGCGCTGATCCTTCACGAATGGCAGTGGGAACAGCAATTCAATACTGCCTTCCACCAGCACATTGCCGCCAAAGGGATCGGCTTCATCCCCCAGCGAGGATGCGGTATCTACCACCAACTGCCCGGTTGCCGGGTCTAAGACATAGCCGGCTTGAGCCGACAGCGCCGTCGCGTTCCCGTTACTGTCTATGGCTGTTGCCGCCTGCGAAATACGATAGACGTCGGCTGGCGAGCTGCGCGGCCCAAGTGTATTACTGCGGTATCCCCGAACCGAGCTGAAGCCCCCTGCATAAAAATGCTCATAGAAAGGCAATTTATCCAGGTTACCGTAGCCATCACCATATCCGAGCTCCGTCTTAAAGCGCAGCGTAAAACTATTGCTGATCGGCACGTACAACTGGCCATTATAAGTGAGTCGGTAGTACTCCAGGTCTGAGCCTGGAATTGACGCTTCCAGTGACACAGACTGCGAAGCACCCCGCGTTGCCAACAGGCCCCGGTTCAGTGTTGACTGGCGCCACGAAATGCCCGCGGTGAAGTTGCCAAACTCATCGCCATATTCATCCAGGAAACCCGGCTCGTCGCTTTCTGTTAGGGCACCAGCAGGCAGATTGGCAATGTCCTCGAGAACTTCAGCAACCGTGTAACGACCAGTACTGGGGTCGCGCGTGCTGACAAAGTAGTTATCCACGGCATCGAAAATACGGGGGCTGGTTTTAATCTCTTTCACCGCGCGGACGCCGGCTTCGATGGAGGTTAAGTTGTAGCCCAGTTCAAACCCTAAACGCTCGGTTTCAGAAATGGGGTAACCAAAGTTAACGCTGGTGCCATAAGTATCGGTGGTATAACTGGCAACGTTGACCTCTTCGAAGTCGGTAGCGCGGTAGAACACCGAGAACCCGCGGCTAACACCATCTTCGGTAAAGTATGGGTCGAGATAATTAAAGCTGGCACTGGTCAGGAAGTCACTGCGTGACACGCCAAAGCCCACTTGTTTGCCAGTACCCAGGAAGTTGTTTTGCTGGATATTTGCGCTGAGCAACAGACCACTGTCTTGCGAGAAACCAACACTGGCACCCAAGCTACCGGAGCTCTGCTCCTCTACTGAATAGGTCAGGTCGATCAAGTCGTCGCTACCCGGCACTTCAAGCGTATCGACTTTTGCGCCCTTAAAGTAACCCAGGCGCTCCAAGCGAATACGCGATAATTCAATTTTATCTGCCGACGCGGGGGCCCCTTCCATCTGACGCATTTCCCTGCGCAGTACTTCGTCGGCGGTGCGCTCATTACCCTCAAAGCTGATCCGTCGAACGTAGGTGCGCTTACCCGGATCGATAAAGAATTTCAGTGCAACGGTGCCGGCGTCTTCATCGACCTCAGGAATACCGCGCACCTTTGCGAAGTTATAGCCTTCATTACCTAGACGTTTGACAAGAAACTCTTCAGTGCTGGTAACCAAGGCCTGCGAGAAAACCTGGCCTTCCCGCACTAAAATAAAGCGCTTGAGGTCATCCTCGGGAATGACCAGATCACCCGATAGCTCAGCGCCGCTGACGGTGTACTTATCACCCTCGGTGACGTTAACGGTAATGTACACCGATTTACGGTCAGGGCTGATCGAGACTTGGATTGAGTCGGTGTTAAAGCGTAGATACCCGCGGTCAAGATAGTAGGAGTTGAGCGTTTCCAGGTCGCCTTTCAATTTTTCCCGCGCGTACTTGTCGCTGCTGCTGAAGAAAGAGAAGAAGCCACTGGGCTTTAACTCAAATTCGTCGAGCAGGGTTTCATCATCGTAAACACTGTTGCCGACAATATTGATGTGCTTGATCGACGCGGTACTGCCTTCATCTATATTGATCGAGATCGACACCCGGTTGCGCGGCTCAGCGACCACATCGGTTTCAATACCGGCATCGTAACGACCCTGTGATACGTACTGACGGGTCAATTCCATTCGCATATTTTCAAGCGTTGCCCGCTTGAACACCTGGCCCTCGGCCAGACCAGCCCCTTTCAAACCATCTAACAGGGCATCGGTTGCCAGGGCTTTGTTACCTTCGATATTAATTTTACTGATGGCGGGTCGCTCTGTTACCCGGACAACCAAAACATCTTTGTCTACGCCGATCTGGATGTCATCGAAATTACCGGTAGCAAACAGCGCGCGGGACGACTGGGCAACGGCTTGCTGAGTGATCAGGTCACCAACATTGAGCGGCAACGCCGAAAACACCGTTTCGGCCGCAATACGTTGCAAACCCTCAACGCGGATATCGTTGATGCGCGTTTGCGCAGACACCAGCGGACTCGCCAAACAAAAAAACAATGCGTACAGGAAAAAGCGTTTCATCAAAAACCAGCAACCACGGCTAGGGCTCGGCACCAAAACGAGGGCGCAAGAGCACTGGGTAAAATATATCGCTAAACCCTAAAATCAGAGGCGCAATACGTCGTTATATAAAGCAAAAAACATGACACACACCACCAACGCCAAACCCAATTGGTTAGCCCATGCCTGCACTTGTTCCGTTACCGGGCGACCGATAATGCCCTCAATCGCGGCATAGACAATATGTCCGCCATCAAGGATCGGAATTGGCAGCAAGTTCAATACCGCCAAACTGATACTCAGCAAGCCCAGAAAACTCAGCCACGAAAAAAAGCCGTACTGAGCGGAAGAGCCGGCCACTTTAGCAATCGTTATCGGGCCACTCAAGTTTTTCGGCGACAACAAGCCGGTGATCATTTTTTTTATCGATTCCAGCGTAAACACACTCATGCGCCACGTCTTTTCGCTGGCAGCAACCAGGGCGGCCACGGGACCGTAATCCACCTCACGGAGCATGCTCTCGGGCCACTGCGGTGGCTTAACCCCTACCCCGGCAAAACCGACGGCCATGCCGTTGTCTTCGAGCTTTCTCTGCGGCGTCATCACAAGATCTAGCAAGCGGTTTTCGCGCTTAACCCGCAGAGACAGCGCCTTATCGGGACTGGCGCGAACAATTTGCACCCAATCCTGCCAGGTCGACACCGCTTTTCCGTCGGACTCAACGATAATATCGCCTTCCTGCAAACCCGCTTGCTGTGCGGCTCCGCCCGCGACCAGCTCACCAATTTCAGGCACTAATTCAGGCACAAACAGTGTCACGCCCAACTCGTCCAGAGGACGCGGCTCTTCCAGGCCTTGCATCCACTTGTCGATCTGAACGCGGTTTTCGTAGCGCAGACTCGAGCCCGCAGTTTTCACGCTGATACTGAGTTCGCCGCTCTCGCCAATGCGCTCCAGCAACTGCATTTGCAGCGTTTCCCACGTAGGGGTATCCACGCCATCAACAGCGACAATTTCCTGACCTTCAATGAGACCTGCCTGCTCAGCCAGCGAACCGGGGGCAACGTGGTCAATGACCGGCGCAACGCCGCTAACGCCATTGAGAAAAACCAGCCAGTATACAAATATGGCCAGTACAAAATTCGCTAAGGGGCCGGCAGCGGCAATCGCAATGCGCTTCATCGGCGTTGCCCGGTTAAAGGCCATGTGGCGCTGGTCTTCGGGAACCTCGCCCTCGCGCTCGTCCAGCATTTTTACATAGCCACCCAGCGGAATTCCCGCTACGGCGTACTCAGTGCCCAACTTGTCGCGCCAACTCAGCAGCGGCTTGCCAAAGCCCACAGAAAAGCGCAGCACTTTGACACCGCAGCGGCGCGCCACCCAGAAATGACCAAACTCGTGAATTGACACCAGGATACCCAGCGTCAGTACCGTGATGAATATCGTTTGCAGAAGTCCCAGCACGGCCAGCTACCTCAAAATCCAAATTCGCGAACGAGAGACCGCGCGCGCTCACGCGCCTGAAGGTCCGCAGCTTGGACATCGCCCAGCGTCAGCGGTTCAACATTTTCAACGTCAGCCATCACGCGCTCCAGCAGTGTCGGTATCGCGGTGAACGGCAATTGCTCGGCCAAAAACGCCTCGACAGCAATTTCATTCGCTGCATTCAAACTGGCGCTGGCACTGCCGCCAAGCTCTGCGGCCTCTCTTGCCAGACGCAAACAGGGGAAACGCTGCTCATCCGGGGCCTCAAAATCCAGCCGCGCCTGCACAATTAAATCCAGAGAGGCAACGCCGGATTCCATGCGCTTAGGCCAAGCCAGGGCATGAGCGATCGGCGTGCGCATATCGGGCTGGCCCATTTGCGCCAGCACGGAGCCATCGACATATTCCACCATCGAGTGAATAACGCTTTGCGGGTGAACCACCACGTCGATGCGCTCCGGCGCGCAGTGGAACAACCAGCACGCCTCGATAAGCTCGAGCCCTTTGTTCATCATGGTGGCAGAGTCGACGGAGATCTTTCGCCCCATGGACCAATTCGGATGGGCGCAGGCCTCATCGGGCGTCACCGACGCCAAACTCTCTACCGAGCGCTGCCGGAAGGGCCCGCCAGAGCCGGTCAGCAAAATACGTCGCACCCCCTGAGCATCGAGACCTTGGCGATGCACGCCGGGCATACATTGAAAGATGGCATTGTGCTCACTGTCGATGGGTAACAACGTCGAACCGCTGCGCTCCACCGCATCCATAAACAGCTGGCCCGCCATAACCAATGATTCTTTATTGGCCAGCAGGACTTTAGCCCCCGCCTCAACGGCCGACAATGTAGGCAGCAGACCGGCCGCCCCCACTATCGCCGCCATTACCGTATCAGCCTCAGCGGCAACTTTGCACAGCCCCGCCTCGCCAGCAAGCACCTCAGATTCACTGCCGGCCTGACGCAACTGCGTCACCAGCTGTTCAGCGCTTGACTCATCGCGCAGCACTACATAGCGAGGCTGGTGAGCCAACGCCTGCTGCAGGATTGCCTCTACGCTGCTATTTGCAGTGATGGCATAGAGCTCGAAGGTGTCGCGATGACGCGACAGTACATCCAAGGTACTGACGCCGATAGAGCCGGTAGACCCCAATACCGTCACGCGCTCCATTACTGCCAGCCCACCGACATCAACCCCAGGGCAAATACCGGCGATGCCGCCGTTAAACTATCAACGCGATCCATTACGCCGCCGTGACCCGGCAACAACTGACTACTATCTTTAATACCGCGGTGCCGCTTAACCATGCTTTCTAACAGGTCGCCCAGCACCGACGCCAATGAAGTGATTGCGGCCAACACCAGCATGGCTGGCAGGCTCACAGGCATGCCGCCGGGCCAGAAGTACCAGAGCGCAGCCATGAACGACACGCTACACGCCAAACCGCCCCAGAACCCGGCCCAGGATTTACCCGGGCTGACCGCCGGCGCCAATTTCGCTTTGCCAAAGCGGCGACCAAAGAAATAGGCCCCAATGTCGGCAATAGCAACCAAGGCCACCAGCATTAACAACAGCCAGGCACCATTGGGAAGGTTACGCAGGTAGCTCAATGCCAGCCAGGTTGGCAGCAGTACCGCCACCCCCATAACGATGCGAACCGGCCGAGAACCCCACAAGCCAGCACTCACCGGATAGCCTTTCACCCAGAGCAACGCGACCGCCCACCATACACAAGCCGCGACAAACAGCTCCTGTAACGCTGCCGTCGACCAGGAGGCGACATCGCCCAATAGCGCGTACACACTGGCGATAAGAGCACCGATGGCCAGGGCATAGGCCAGTCTTGCCACCTGGGGCCGCAGGTCGCTGAGGTCAGCCCATTCCCACGCGGCCACCAGCACAATGCCAGCGAACAGTAACGACAGTTGACCCGCCGACAGAAAGGCCATGGCAGCAAGTAGCGCAGCCACAATCACGACGGCGGTAATAATCCGCTGCTTAAGCATAAGGGGGTAATCTCCGGTGTCTATTCGCCGTTGTCATTATCATTATCGCGGCCCCCGAAGCGGCGCTCACGGCTGGCATAGGCATCTAGCGCCCGATGCAATTCCGTTTCATCAAAATCTGGCCACAGGCAATCGCAAAAATAAAACTCGCTGTAGGCAAGCTGCCAAAGCATGAAATTACTAATGCGCTGTTCACCGGCGGTGCGTATGCACAAATCCGGCTTGGGCAGGTCAGCCAGGGCCGTATGTTGATCAAACAAAGTAATATCGATGTCGTCAACGCGCAACTGCCCGTCTTCAACTTTCTGAGCAAGCTCGCGTGCGGCGCTGACAATATCCCACTGACCGCCATAATCCACAGCGATCACCAGAGTCGTTTCCGTGTTGAAGCGCGTGAGCTGCTCGCTGTAGTCCATCTGCTTGCGCAAGCCAGCGGAGAAGCGGCCCCGCTCACCGATGAAGCGCATTCGCACACCATCTTCGTGGAGCTTTTTGGTCTCGCTATCCAGATAACTGGCAAACAGCCGCATCAAAGCCTGGACTTCCATGCTTGGACGCTGCCAATTTTCGCTGGAGAACGCGAACAGCGTAATCACCTTCACGCCGCGCTCGCGACTGCATTTAAGCAGCCCGCGAATCACTTCCACACCGGCGCGATGTCCGCCTGCCGCTTTGAGCCCGCGCTTTTTCGCCCAGCGATTATTGCCATCCATAATGATGGCAACATGCCGAGGCGCCGCGGAAGGTTCTGAGCCTCGATGGGCCATATCAACTGCCATGAAAACTGCTTCTTAGTCGATCAAATTTCCATTAGATCGCTTTCTTTCACCGCGAGCGCTTTATCAACCTCTGCGACGTATTTATCAGTGATTTTTTGCACGTCATCCTGAGCGCGACGTTCTTCGTCTTCACTGATCTCTTTCTCTTTCAGCAGCTCTTTAATATCCGCCAACACGTCGCGGCGCGCATTGCGCACTGAAACCCTCGCGCGCTCGGCCTCCTGGCGAGCCTGCTTGATATAGCCCTTACGGGTCTCTTCCGTCAGGGCAGGCATTGGAATACGAATAACCGCACCGGCCGTACTGGGGTTCAAGCCGAGGTCCGACTTCATGATGGCCTTCTCAACATCGGGCACCACGTTTTTTTCCCAGGGCGTAACCGTGAGCGTTCGGGCATCTTCAACACCGATATTTGCCAGCTGCGAAAGCGGCGTTTCGGCACCGTAGTAAGAGACGCGAATATTGTCTAAAAGACTTGGGTGCGCGCGCCCAGTACGAATTTTATTAAAATTGCCACCCAGCGCCTCAATGGCCTTTGCCATGCGCTCTTCGGCATCTTGCTTGAGTTCGTCTATCACTTTTTCTCTCCTCAATTGGCACCGGGGCACTAGCCCGCTGATACCAAAGTTCCCTCGTTGCCACCGACCACAATATTTAACAGCGCACCCTGCTGCTCCATGGCGAAGACGCGCAGCGGCATCTCGTGGTCGCGACACAGACAAATCGCCGTGAGATCCATGACCTCTAACTTCTTGTCCAGGACCTCATCGTAACTCAAATGGTCGTATTTCTTAGCATCGGGATCAATCATTGGATCAGCGCTGTACACACCATCCACTTTGGTGGCTTTAAGCACCAGGTCCGCATCGACCTCAATACCCCGCAGGCACGCTGCAGAATCGGTCGTGAAAAAGGGGTTACCTGTCCCCGCGGCAAAAATCACCACCTCGCCGCGACTCAGCGCGCGGATGGCCTTGCGGCGATCATAGTGGTCAACCACGCCGCTCATCGGGATCGCCGACATTACCGACGACTTGATATTACTGCGCTCGAGCGCGTCGCGCATGGCCAGCGCGTTCATTAAGGTGGCCAGCATACCCATGTGGTCGCCGGTTACACGATCCAGGCCTGCCGTTTGCAGTGCTGCACCACGGAATAGATTTCCGCCGCCGATAACCAGGCCAACTTGTACACCAATACCCACGAGCTGCCCCACTTCCAGTGCCATGCGATCGAGCACCTTGGGGTCAATGCCAAAACCGAGCTGCCCCATCAGGGCCTCGCCACTCAGTTTAAGAAGAATGCGCTTGTACTTTTTGTCCCGACTTTGAGTGGACATATTTCACCCCTGCAAATCAACTTTCCGCACACACTTTAATCATCGCATAGAAAAACGGGGCCTTGAGGCCCCGCTTCCGCGACTCAGCCCTTAAGCTGTGCAGCCACTTCGGCTGCGAAGTCGACTTCTTCTTTTTCGATGCCCTCACCTACTTCGAAACGAATGTAGGTTTGAATGTCGGCACCGGCATTCTTCAGCAACTTGCCCACTGTCTGCTCAGGATCTTTAACAAAAGCCTGATCAACCAGAGCGTTCTCCGACAGGAACTTGCGGATACGGCCTTCAATCATCTTCTCGATGATCTCAGCTGGTTTGCCACTTTCCTGCGCTTGCGCAGTGAAGATTTCACGCTCTTTGGCAACTTCTTCTTCGGGCATATCACTTTGCTTGGCAACACGGGGGTTTACTGCAGCCACGTGCATGGCAACATCGCGCGCCAGTTCAGCATCACCACCTTTCAGGGCCACCAACACAGCAATGCGGTTGTTAGAGTGAACATAACTGTCCACAACACCCGCTTCAGCGCTGAGCACCTGAATGCGGCGAACCGAGATATTTTCACCAATTTTTTGTACCAGCGCTTCGCGAGCAACTTCCAGCTCACCCGCCATCAGCGCAGCCACATCGTCCTGCTTTTCAGCAAAGGCTTTGTTAGCAACCAAGTCAACAAAGCTCAGGAAGCCTTCATCGCGAGCGACAAAGTCAGTCTCACTGTTCACTTCCACAACCACAGCATAGCTACCGTCTTCGGCTACTTTTGTTGCAACAACACCGTCAGCAGCAGTACGACCGGCTTTTTTAGCCGCCTTCATACCACTTGACTTACGCAGCTCTTCAATCGCCAGTTCGATGTCACCATTGGCTTCATTAAGTGCTTTTTTGCACTCCATCATGCCAAGACCAGTGCGCTCGCGAAGCTCTTTAACCATTGCTGCTGAAACAGCCATCTTAAAATCCTCTTGTTTGGGCTTGATTTCGGCCCACCCTGCGGGCCTGCTCAATAAATATCCAAAAAAAGGGGGCCTTGCCCCCTTTTACGCGATTACACAGGCCAATTACTCGGCCGCTGCGTCGCCTTCTTCCTGCGCTACTTCAACAAACTCGTCGGCAGCAACTGCGGCGTTAGCGCCAGCATTGATGATCACATCAGCTACCGCAGTAACGTAAAGCTTGATCGCACGGATCGCATCATCGTTACCGGGGATTACATAATCAACGCCATCGGGGTTGCTGTTCGTATCCACGATGCCAAATACCGGAATACCCAGTTTGTTAGCTTCTTGGATAGCAATGCGCTCGTGATCAACGTCGATAACAAACAGCGCATCAGGCAGGCCTGACATTTCTTTGATACCACCGATGGAGCGCTCAAGCTTCTCCATGTCGCGGTGACGCATCAGGGCTTCTTTCTTGGTCAGTTTGTCAAAAGTACCGTCCTGAGCCTGAGTTTCCAGCTCACGCAGACGACGAACAGACTGACGGATAGTTTTGTAGTTTGTCAGCATACCGCCCAACCAGCGGTGGCTTACATAGGGCATACCGGCACGGCTAGCTTGCTCGGCAATAATTTTACCGGCAGCGCGCTTGGTTCCAACAAACAGCACCTTGTTTTTGTTCGCACCCAGCTTAGCCAGCGCGTCCAGGGCATTGTTCATCGCAGGAACAGTGTGCTCGAGGTTGATGATGTGAATTTTGTTGCGGGCACCAAAGATGAAGGGTGCCATTTTGGGGTTCCAGTAACGCGTCTGGTGACCGAAGTGAACGCCGGCTTGCAGCATTTCACGCATGCTTACATGAGACATGATTTTTCCTTGATTTTCATCGGGTTAGGAACTTGCACCCGCCCCGCAACCCAACCACAGCCATGCTGCAGCACCCGGGATTACGTGTCGACGAATGCGCGTCGTTTATGCCCTTTCGGCAGGAGGGCCTGCTTTCGGGGCGCGTATTTATACCACAAGGCCCCAGCGACATAAAGCAGAAATCACGCGACTGACGGCAATGACACGGCTGAGCAATCGCGTCTGCTGCAGCGATAGTCTACAATGCGCTGTTTTCAGTTTAACGACTATCCGGGCAGATCACCCCACTATGAATGTAACTATCAAAACCCCTGAGGAAATCGCCGCCATGCGCGTGGCAGGACGCTTGGCCGCCGAAGTGCTGGACATGATCGCCGAGCACGTTCGCCCCGGCGTCACCACCGCTGAACTCGATAAGATCTGCCACGACTATATCGTCGATGTACAACAAGCCATTCCGGCGCCCCTTAATTACAACGGTTTCCCGAAATCCATTTGTACCTCGGTAAACGAAGTCATTTGCCACGGCATCCCTTCGGATAAAAAGGTGTTGAAGGACGGAGACCTGCTCAATATCGATGTCACCGTTATAAAAGATGGCTGGCACGGCGACACCAACCGCATGTACTACGTCGGCAATGTGCCCGAGCATGCGAAACGCTTGTGCGTCGTGACTCAGGAATGCCTGTATAAAGCCATTGCCTTGGTTAAACCGGGCGCGCGCCTGAGTGATATCGGCACAGTGATCGCCAAGCATGCACGGAGTAACCACTATAGCGTGGTGGAAGAGTATTGCGGCCACGGCATTGGCAGAGGCTTCCACGAAGACCCTCAGGTTCTCCATTATGGCGAGGGCTACAACCGCGGCAACGACCTGGTATTAAAAGAAGGCATGACCTTCACGATTGAGCCGATGATCAATGCCGGCAAAAAACACACCAAGCTCAATCTGAAAGACGGCTGGACCGTTACCACCAAAGATCGCCGGCTCTCGGCGCAGTGGGAGCACACCATGGCGGTTACCGCCGATGGCGTGGAAGTTCTTACCGCCCGCCCCGACGAGCCCTTCTATAAAGGTTAATCACTATGAGCAGCACGCTTCTGAATGCAGAGGCCCTGCAGGATGCCACGGCCCAGTCCGATAATTTAATCGCGACCTATAAACAGTACCTCGGCGAGCTCCAGGATGAGCTCCGGGAACGCTTTGACGCCGACGAGGCTGTATATACGCTGGTAAAACTGCGCTCAGAAAAAATCGATATTCTGCTGCGCAACCTATGGTCGCAGTATCAGTGGGGGGACGACATCTCCCTAATTGCCGTTGGAGGCTATGGGCGCGGCGAACTGCACCCCTGCTCGGATATCGATCTGCTGATCCTCAGCCGCGACGATCAACACAACTACCGCGAAAATATCGAAGGTTTTATCACCCGTCTTTGGGATATCAACCTGGAGATCGGTCACAGCGTGCGCAGCATCGACGAATGCCGCCAAGCCGCCATTGACGACATCACCGTGGTTACCAACCTGATGGAGTCGCGCCCGCTTGAGGGTAATGCCGCCCTGCACGAGCTGTTGATGAACGAAGTCGGTCCTGACCAAATTTGGCCCAGCGCCGAGTTTTTCCGGGCAAAGTGGGACGAGCAAATCAGTCGCCACCGCAAATACGCCAATACCGAATACAACCTCGAGCCCAATATTAAAAGCTCCCCCGGTGGCCTGCGCGACATTCAAATGATCGGCTGGGTGATCAAACGCCACTTTGGCGCCCAATCCATCGACGAGTTGCGTGAAAAACTCTTTTTAAGCCAGGAAGAGCTCGACACGCTAAAAGACGGCCAGAATTACCTCTGGCGCCTGCGCTTCGCCCTTCATTTAATCACTGGCCGTGAAGAAGACCGCCTGCTGTTTGATCACCAGCGAACCCTGGCCGCTCGTTTCGGTTACGAAGACGACGACAGCAAACTCGCCGTAGAACGCTTCATGCAACAGTACTACCGCTGGGCGCAGCACCTGGGTGAGCTCAATGACGTACTGATGCAGCACTTCGACGAAACCATTCTCCGCGCCTGCGAGGCGGAGACCGTACTTGAGCTCAACCCGCGCTTTCGCATCCGCAACGGCCATATCGAAGTTAGCAACGAAAAGGTGTTTAAAAAAACGCCCTCCGCGCTGATGGAAATTTTTGTGCTAATGGCCCATCACGACGCTATCGACGGCGTGCGTGCCAGCACCATTCGGCTGATTCGCAAATCGCGTCACTTAATCGACGACGAGTTTCGCGCCGACCCGCGCAATAAGCGGTTTTTCATGGAGTTATTGCGCGCCCCACAGCGCGTCGCACTCAACCTCCGTCGAATGAAACGCTTTGGCGTGCTCGGAAAATTTATCCCGGCATTTGGCAAAATCACCGGTCAAATGCAGCACGACCTTTTCCATATTTACTCGGTCGACGCCCACACCCTGGAACTCATCAAGAACCTCAGCCGCTTCCGCTACCCGGACATGGTGAAGGTCTACCCAATGGCCTGCCGCATCATGCAGCGTCTGCCCAAGCCCGAATTACTGTTCCTCGCCGGACTCTTCCACGACATTGCCAAAGGGCGCGGCGGCGACCACTCCACCCTTGGCGCAGTGGATGCACGCGAATTTTGCCAATACCTCGGGCTAAACCGGCGCGACACCAACCTCGTTGCCTGGCTGGTGGAAAAACACCTAGAGATGTCCTCGGTGTCACAGCGCAAAGATATCCAGGACCCCGATGTGATCCGCGATTTCGCCCTGGAAATGGGTGACCAGCAGCACCTGGACTATCTGTTCTGTTTAACCATTGCCGATATCAATGCGACCAACCCCACGTTGTGGACCTCCTGGCGCGCCTCGCTGATGCGCCAGCTCTATGCAGAAACGCGCCGCGCCCTGAGACGCGGCCTGGAAAACCCCATCGATAAGCAGGAGTGGATTGCAGAGACCCAGCTAGGTGCTATCGAAAAGCTCGAAGACTACGGCTTCACCGAAGAAGAAATTCGCGAGCTGTGGAAAAGCACCGGTGAAGACTATTTTATTCGCGAGCAAGTCGACGATATTGTTTGGCACTGCCGCGCTATCGCTCAGCGCACCTCGCCCGAGGACTCACTGGTATTGGTGAAGGAAGGCGGACTGCTGGATCACGAAGGCGCAACGCAGATTTTTGTGCACACACCTTCGCGTAAAGGCACATTCGCGGTACTCGCTGGCGCCATGGAACAACTTGACCTCAGCATACAAGATGCGCGGATCTACAATACCGGGACCAACTACACGCTGGATACCTTTTACGTACTCGGTGTGGACGGCGAACCCATTGGCGACAACCCCGAACGCATTCGTGAGATCACCGAGTTTTTAACTCAGCAACTTGAGAAACCCGACGACTCCCCTGACCTCAGCAGTCGCCGCATGCCCCGACAAATGCGCCTATTCTCCACCCCCACGCGCACCAGTATGGCCACCGACCTCAATAAAGGTCACACCATGCTTGAAGTCATTACCCCAGACCGCCCAGGTCTATTGGCCAGGCTGGCGCTGATCTTCAATGACTACGGCGTGCACCTGCAAAATGCCAAAATCGCCACCCTCGGCGAGCGCGTTGAAGATGTGTTCTTTGTCACCGACGAACACAACCGCCCGATCAATGACCCCCAACTGTGTGAACAAATTCAACACGCGATTTGTTCCGAGCTGGATGAAAAAGCGAGTAAATCAGCCTAATGAATCCGCGCCTACAAACGCTACAGGCCTACCCCTTTGAAAAACTGCGTGCCTTGTTAGGCACCAGCAGCAGCGACTTGCCGCCTATTCCGCTATCCATCGGCGAACCCCGTCACCCTGCGCCGCGCTTTGTTGCCGATACCCTGGCAAGTGAGCTCGGCCGACTCAGCAACTACCCCACAACCAAGGGAGTAGCCGAGCTGCGCCAAAGTATTGCGCACTGGGCCGAGCGCCGCTTTGGCCTAAAGACTTTAGATCCTGAAACGCAGGTACTACCGGTCAATGGCACCCGCGAGGCCCTGTTCGCCTTTGCCCAAGCCGTCGTCAACCCCAGTGATGACGCTCTGGTATGCAGCCCCAACCCCTTTTACCAAATCTATGAAGGCGCTGCGCTATTAGCCGGAGCACAACCCCACTTTCTCGCCTGTAACGCCGGCAATGGTTTTATTCCTGACTATGACGCCGTGCCCGAGGAAGTTTGGCAACGCTGCCAGTTGTTGTACCTATGCACTCCGGGCAACCCTAGCGGCGCCGTCACCAGCGTCGCCACGCTACAAAAGCTGATTCGTCTGGCAGATAAGTACGACTTCATCCTGGCCAGCGATGAATGCTACTCCGAACTATATTTTGACGAGCAACACGCGCCCGCAGGCCTGTTGCAGGCCTGTGCGGAAATGGGGCGCGATAACTACGAGCGCTGCGTCGTGTTCCACAGCTTGTCGAAACGCTCCAACCTGCCCGGCCTGCGCTCAGGCTTTGTCGCGGGGGATGCCAAAGTGCTGGCCGACTTCCTGCTGTATCGCACCTATCACGGCTGCGCCATGCCCATTCAACACCAACTTGCCAGCATCGCTGCCTGGAACGACGAGGCCCATGTAAAAGAAAATCGCGATCTCTATCGCGAGAAATTCGCTCGGGTTTTAGAGGAACTGGGCGGCTGCTTAGACGTACAGCAGCCCGAAGCCTCGTTCTACCTGTGGGCAAAAACGCCCATCGCCGACACGGAATTTGCCAAACAGCTGTTTGATCAACAGCATGTCACTGTATTGCCCGGCTCTTACCTTTCTCGAGAGGTGAATGGCAGTAACCCCGGCAGTGGTTATGTGCGCATGGCGCTGGTCGCCGAGCTTGAAAACTGTGTCGAGGCCGCCCAGCGTATTCGCCGCTATGTGGAGACGCTGAACGCATGAACGCAGGCGAACCAGGGCGTAACTTACTGAAGGCTGAGCGCGTCGACTTTATCCTGCGCCGCCTCGACGAACTCTACCCCACCCAGCCAATCCCGCTGGATCACAAAGACCCTTACACCCTGCTGGTGGCGGTACTGCTATCGGCCCAATGTACCGATGAGCGCGTCAACCAAGTGACCCCGGCACTGTTTGCGCTCGCCGACAATCCAGCGGATATGGCCCAGCAAAGTGTCGACGATATTCGCGAGATCATCCGCCCCTGTGGCCTGTCTCCGCAGAAGTCGAAAGCCATCAAGCGGCTCTCGGAAATTTTGCTTGCCGACTACAATGGCCAGGTGCCAGAAGACATGGAAGCACTGGAGACCCTGCCCGGAGTCGGCCACAAAACGGCGAGCGTTGTCATGTCGCAGGCCTTCGGCGTGCCCGCTTTTCCGGTCGATACCCATATTCATCGCCTGGCGCAGCGCTGGGGGCTGACTAACGGCAAAAGCGTTGCCCAAACTGAGAAAGACCTGAAAAGGCTATTCCCCAAAGACCGCTGGAATGCCCTGCACCTGCAAATCATCTACTACGGCCGCGAATTTTGCAGCGCGCGTGGCTGCGACGGCACCGTCTGTGAGATATGCACCACCTGCTATCCCCAGCGAAAGCACCCCAAGAAAACCCGCAAGGCCTAAATACATCGATGGCGCGGCGGTCGAGCGCGGCCGCGCCGTGAACCCAGCGCGGCTTTTTGCTATGATGCCGAGCCTTTTCAGAACACAGCATTGGCCATGACAACGACTTTATACGGAATAAAAAACTGCGACACGGTGCGCAAGGCGCGCCGCTGGCTGGATGATCACAATGTCGACTATCAGTTCCACGACGTCCGCGAACAGGCCCTTGCCGCCGAGCAACTGCACAACTGGCTGCAAGAGCTGGGCGACAGCCTGATCAATAAACGCAGCACCACGTGGAAACAGCTAAGTGATGAACAGCGCCGCACAATTGATGACGACGCCTCGGCAGTGCAGCTGCTACTGCAGCATCCAACATTAATGAAACGCCCGCTGCTCGACACCGGCAGCGCGCGTCAGCTTGGCTTTAAAGCCGAGCACTACGAGCAATTATTTACCCACCACACGCTTTAAGCCTGTAAGAGAGAACCTTAATGAGTAACGCACTATTTAGCCTGGGCCTGGGTCTAGGCAGCCAAAACAGCAAAGGCGAATGGCTGGATATTTTCTACCCCCAGCCACTGCTACAACCCGCCGAAGCCCTGTGCGCGGCGATCGCCCCCATTGTTGAGTACAAAGGCGGCAATGCGGCAATTACCGTAAACAGCGAGCAAATGAGCCGCGTCGCTGAAGCACTGAAGGCCGCAGGCGACAGCGCCCAGGCCGATATTGCTGCACAGCTGGCAACCGCCAAGCAGGCGCTGGTTGTTACCTTGCTGGCTGAGGACGCTGCTCCCAGCTCGGTACCCGAGGGTTACTTGAAGCTGCACCTGCTCTCTCATCGCCTGGCCAAGCCGCATTCTCTGGACTTGAGCGGCCTGTTTGGCGTTCTGCCCAATGTTGCCTGGACCAACCAAGGCGCTATCGACCTTCTTGAGTTGCCCCAGCGCCAATTGGAAGCCCGCTTGAACGGTGAATTGCTTGAGGTCATGTCCGTCGACAAATTCCCCAAAATGACGAACTACGTTATGCCCTCCGGTGTTCGTATTGCCCACACCGCGCGCGTGCGCCTGGGCGCCTATCTCGGCGAAGGCACCACCATCATGCACGAAGGCTTTGTAAACTTTAATGCCGGTACGGAAGGCCCCGGTATGATTGAAGGGCGCATCTCAGCCGGTGTCATGATTGGTTCCGGTTCCGACTTGGGCGGTGGCTGTTCAACCATGGGCACCTTGTCCGGTGGCAACAATATTATTATTTCCATCGGCAAAGAGTGCCTGATTGGCGCCAATGCTGGTGTGGGTATTCCACTGGGCGACCGCTGCACAGTAGAAGCCGGCCTGTACATCACCGCTGGATCAGTCGTCACCATGATCGATGAAAAAGGTGAGCACGCAGGTACTGCCAAGGCCCGCGACCTGGCTGGCCAGTCGGATCTGTTGTTCCGCCGCAATTCCAAAAATGGTGCCATTGAGGTGCTGACAAACAAGTCAGCGATCGCCCTCAATGACATGCTGCACGCCCACAACTAAACCTGGGTAAACAGCAGTTTGAGAACGCCGCCCCTTCGGGCGGCGTTTTTGTATTGGTGAACTCTGCGTCGACAAACTACTCTATTATTCAGTGGCCGGGCATCGCCGGGCCTAAAAATAACGGGGGCCAACATGGAGTTACAGATCACCGGTTTTTTCGGCTTATTAATTTTTATCGCCGACATCTGGGCCATTCTAAACATCGTTCAAAGTCGCAACAGCTCTGCAAATAAGCTGCTGTGGATCGTGCTTATTCTACTGCTACCCCTTCTCGGGCTAATCATCTGGTGGCTATTCGGCCCGCGAGAGCCGGCAAAGTAACACCGCGCCATGCCCATAATCGCTGATATAAATTGGCCGCTAATCGGCCACCACTTAACGCAGCTGGCTATCGCCTACCTACTCGCTATTCCAATCGGCTGGAACCGCGAAGTTGAGTCGCGCGGCGTCGGCTTGAGAACCTTCCCACTGGTGGCCATTGCTTGCTGCGCCTACCTGCTTATTGGACGAGACATCTTAAGTGGCTCGGAATCTCACGCGCGTTTAATGTATGGTTTGATGAGTGGCATCGGTTTTATCGGTGGCGGCGCCATTCTTAAGCAAGGTGGTTCTGTTAGTGGCACCGCGACGGCCGCAGCGATCTGGGCAACCGGCGCCATTGGCACGGCGGTGGCTTGGCAGCGCTACGAAATCGCGATCGTGGTAAGCCTGATGACCTTTTTAACCCTTCGCGCTCTGCGCCCCCTCAAACACTGGGCAAATACAGACTCAGAAAATGCATAACACACAATCTTCGAAACACAGCGACTGGGCCCTGCGCCTGCTGGCGGTCTTAGCGGTACTTTATACGCTTAGGCTTGCGCGCGACGTCATGTTGCCAATTACGCTGGCGCTTATCTTCGCCCTGCTGTTAGCACCTGCTGTGAGTCGCTTGCAGTGCTGGCGGCTGCCCCGCAGTGCAGCCGCGCTACTGATTTTATCGGCCTGCATCGGCAGTATTGGCGCTGGCTTCTATGCCTTGGCATCGCCAGCCAGCGAGTGGTTGCAGCGCGCCCCCGAAGCGGCAGAGGTGATCCGCGACCACCTGCGCGAGGTCAACAGTGAGCGCAGCAATGTCGATGCCGCCACCGCGAGCATCGACAGTTTGGCAGAGGAATTCTCCGGCCCCGCGAACCCCAAGATAAACAAGGTGGTAATCGCCGACACCGGCTGGCGTGGCGAGATTTGGGAGATCGCGCGCAACTTCGGCGTTTACGGTACGCTCAGTATCATCCTGCTATTTTTCTTGCTCAGCTCAGGCGATGCCCTAATGCAGCGGTTTATTAATAGCCTGCCCAACAAGCAAGATAAGGCCGCAGCCACCCAACTGACTCGCCACGCCCAGGAGCAAATGTCGCGCTACCTGCTGACCATCACTCTGGTCAACGTTGGTGTTGGAGTAATCACCACCGCTTGTCTGTGGTTATTGGATTTCCCCGACCCCGCGCTGTGGGGCGCCGTTGCCGCGCTGCTGCGCTACATCCCCTATCTCGGGGTGAGCATTACGGTCATGCTGCTGACCATCGTCAGTGCCGTCAGCTTTCAAACACCGGCTCTGGTACTTGTCGCGCCGCTAGGCTATGCCCTGTTCACCGCGCTGGTGGGGCAGTTTGTCGACCCCTTTATTCACGGCATGCGCTTCAGCCTGAACCCGATTATTGTTTTCCTGTGGATCTTTTTTTGGGGCTGGCTGTGGGGTGCCCCTGGTGTCCTGCTGGCCGTCCCCCTGCTTACCCTGTTCCAAGTGGTCTGCAAGCACGTAGATTCACTGAAGCCTATCGCCAACATTATCGGAGACGCGAATGACATCAAAACCCAATGACTACCGCGCCAGTCTGTGGCCATTGCCATCCGCCCGCACTGCCGAAAGCGGCAGCGAGCGCCGACTGGGTGTGGAAATTGAGTTTACCGGAATGGAAATGGATGCCATAGCCGAGGCAATCGTCGACTGCTTTGGCGGCCGTATTGAACGTCAGTCGGACTACGAATACCAAGTGACTGACACGCCTTTCGGCACCTTCGGGGTCGAGCTCGACTCCGCGTATATTAAAAAGCTCGGACGAGACAGAGAACAGGCCGGTGCCGGCAATGACTTTGAGGAATTAACCGAGTCGATAGTTGGGCTCGTTGCCAAACAGCTGGTGCCCTTTGAGATTGTCGCCCCGCCCATCGCGCTGAGTGAGCTTTGGCAGTTGGAAGATCTGTTTCTTCGCTTGCGCCTCGCCGGTGCCAAGGGCACAGAAGCGTCGGCTAAAAACGCCTTTGGCCTACACTTAAATCCCGAGATGCCCGATTGCGAGCCCGCGACGGTGCTCAACTATTTTCGCGCCTTTATCTGCTTATACGACTGGCTCAAGCAGCGCAGCAGAGTCGATTTAAGCCGGCGCTTGACCAGCTATATCGACCCATTTAAGCGCGATTATATGCGCAAGGTGCTGGCAGCAGATTACCAACCCAGCGCGGATGAACTCATCGAGGATTACATCCATTTCAACCCAACACGCAACCGCGCACTGGATATGCTGCCGCTATTTGCCCATATGAACGAAACATTGCTGCGCCAGCATATCGACGACCCTCGGGTGAAGGCGCGCCCCACCCTGCATTACCGTTTGCCGAATAGCCTGATCGACGACCCAAACTGGGGCCTGATCCACCCCTGGCGCGACTGGCTGCAAGTCGATGCGCTGGCCTGTGACGAGGCGCGCTTACAAGCAATGTGTCAGGCCTACCGAGCGCACCTTGAAAGCACGACCAGCAGTCTATTCAGCGACTGGACACAGCATGTCGATAGCAGATTGATCCCCGAACTCTTGTAAATTCATAAAGGACGACGGTTATCAGCAAAATGCGTTCGAGTGACTCACACCCTGTTATCGCCGTTACCGGCGAGGACAGACGCTTCCCCGTGTCGTGGTGGTTTATTCGCTGGGCACTTCGCCGAGCGGGTGCCGAGGCCATTCACCTCACCCCTGAGCACGGCGACGTGCCGCGCCATATCGACGGCATTATCATCAGTGGCGGCGACGATATCGACCAGGGCCTGTATCTGCCAGATGCCCCCGAAGTCGCCCCTATGAATCCCCGCCGAGACCGCTTTGAGATCGGCGCGCTTGAACGACTATTGCCAAGCGGTCTGCCAATCCTTGGGATCTGCCGGGGCGCGCAACTGCTCAACGTTGTACTGGGCGGCAGCTTGCATGTCGACCTAACGCCCTTGCGAAAACGCACCAGCAACCGGCGCATGCTGCTGCCCCATAAAACGCTCCACGTCGATACCGACACGCAGCTTTTCGACGTGCTGGGCGAGGAGCGATGCAGAATTAATAGCCTGCACCACCAGGCGGTTGATCGACTGGGCGAAGGCATGCGCGTCAGCGGTCGCGACCTTGATAACATCACCCAAGCCATTGAAGACCCGCAACAACCGTTTCGACTGGGGGTACAATGGCATCCCGAATATCTGCCCCAGCACGCGCGCCAGCGCCGTTTATTTGCGCAACTTTGCCAGGCGGCCGCGCTATGATCAGCGCCTATTTACTCCTGTTCGCCGCCGCCTTTGGCGCAGCCACATTGCTGCCGTTTTACTCGGAAGTGCTGTTGATCGCCCAGCTCGAAGCCGGGCTACTGCCCTTTTGGCTATGGCTTGCAGCCAGTAGCGGCAATACCCTCGGCGCGGGCGTCAACTGGTGGATGGGAGGCAAGCTCAGCCACTATGCCGACCGCCGCTGGTTTCCCGCGCGCAAAAAAGACTTGGAACGTGCGCAGGGCTGGTTTGCCCGCTACGGCAAATGGACGTTGCTGATGTCCTGGCTGCCAATCGGCGGTGACGCACTCACCGTGGTCGGCGGCATTATGCGCGTGCCCGCACTGAGCTTTTTTACCTTGGTCGCCATTGGCAAAAGCCTGCGCTACGCATTGCTCATACTCGGGTACAATGCCGCGGTATAAACAACTGAGGTAACCGCAATGGCGTTAACAGCCAGTATTTTCAAAGCCGATATCGAGATTAGTGACCTGCGGCGCCACCATTACCAGCCCTACCAACTCACCCTGGCACGCCACCCCTCTGAAACAGACGAGCGCATGATGCTGCGACTCCTTAGCTTTGCGCTATTTGCCGACCCCGCGCTGCAGTTTACTCGCGGCCTCAGCAATGACGATGAGCCAGATCTGTGGCGCCACAGCCTTAGCGGAGAAACCGAGTTGTGGATTGAGCTTGGGCAGCCCAGTGAAAAGCGCTTGCGCCGGGCGCGCTCCAAAGCCCGGCACGTTGTCGTGGTTTGCTACGGCGGCCGCAGCACAGCCCAATGGTGGCAGGAAAACCAAGGCAAACTGAGCCAGCAAAGCTGGCTGAGTGTCATCGAAATTCCCGAAGATGAATCGCGAGCCTTGAGCGCGCTCACGCAGCGTTCAATGCAACTACAATTCACGCTGGATGAAGACAGTGTGTGGGTGTCGAGCAGCAGTGACAGTATTGCCATCAATCCGCAATGGCTGCATGGTGAACAGCGTGCTCAGTAACGAGCCCCTGAAAACGAAGGTGTCACAATGATTCAAATCCAGGGTTTGGACCATGTGGTGCTGCGTACAACGCGCCTCGCCGCGATGATCGACTTTTACCAGCGCCTTGGTTGTCACATCGAGCGCGAGGAAACACAGCTGGGCCTCTATCAACTGCGCGCCGGTGCCAGTCTTATCGATATCGTCCCTGTGGAGGCCCCGCTAGGCCAGGAAGGCGGCCCAGCACCGGGGCAAGATGGCCACAATATGGACCATTTCTGCCTGACCCTGGAAAACTTCGACGGCGACGCCGTGCTGACCTACCTAGACGGCCAGGGCATTGTCCATCAGGGCATTCAGCGGCGCTATGGCGCGCAGGGGTACGGTCCATCCATCTATATTCAAGACCCCGAGGGCAACCGCGTGGAACTGAAGGGCCCGCCTGAAACCGCAGCGCAAACGTGACACCCACATTTCCTCCAGATCAAAAATTCATGACAAATTCATCTAATATCGCGTTTTGAAATAAATTCGTCATACCCCTGTAACAATGCATGGGCATACTGCCCACCATTGAAAGACCACCGCAGCACAGTGTCGCTGCTTGCAAACTCGTCAAGGGGATCGAATATGTCACTCAATAGTTTTCGCGCAGTTTTGGCCGCCGCGGCACTTTTCGTAGCGGGCGCTGCCAGCGCCGACGAGCCTCAGCTTCTTCTTGAAGAAGTTACCGTTATTGGTGCGGTTCACAGCAGCGATGCCGTCACCGTTGCAGACATTGATATGGCCGGCGACGACAGCCTCGCCGACATGCCAGTCGCTTACGAATAAGCCCTCTCTACTCGGTATCGGCCACGCGGCTTTTTAGCTGCACGGCCGATACAATGCGTAGCCCATCCAGCAGCGCGTTCATCGCCAAAAAGTCAGCCTGATCACCATGACTGACGGCCAGGGCAATGTGTCCGGCACTAAATGGCCCCAGCGCACTGTCAAAGTTTTCCCAGCGTTCACCCGTCCAGGCTTCTACCCACATGTGGGGCACAAACACAAAACGCCTGCCTAAAAAGCGTTCGTTGTTGTAAGCCACGCCCATAACAACCCGGCTGGGAATACCGGCGGCCCGCGCCAGGGCCGCCAACATCAGCGCATGTTCTGTGCAATCGCCCTGAGCACTCTCCATTGCCTGCAGCGCTGTCGCGTAGCCGCTGTAGGTGGCCACCTCGTCCATATGGGCACTGACAAAACGGGTTAGGCGCTGCATTTTTACCGCTGGCGCTATGGGCGCCTGACCTATCAACTCATCCACCACGGCGGCGAATGCCGAGGCCTTCGCGGGTAACCAATAGCTCGCGCCAAGGTAATCATCCACGGGCGCCGCCTCAGGCGAGGCTAGCTCACAGTGCTTACATACAGTGACCAACCAATCATTACCCTCTTTTTGCACGGATTGCTGGCCGGTGCCCGGCGGCTGCCAATGCGAGGGCGCACCGCGAAGCTGGTAGCGAACTTTACCATTCAACGCCTGGCCACTTATGCGATAGGGAGAGCGCAATAACCGTTGGTATACATGACTCATCGCCTCCAATGGCTCAGCGCGGCAGGCTTCATCACAGGGCAACAACCACATCGACTGACCGGCAGATTCGCTGTACTGCGCCAACACCGTAAAACCGCCATCGGCGTAGTAAATCGCACTGTGCTGCCACGCTCCCTGGCGCTGAACATCTTTACTTATTTTCCAGCGCAGCACCGTCAACCAAGGCGTCAATGCAGTCGACAGGGCCTGCGTCAACGGCGCATTCAGCGGTGTAAACCGGTAGCGCACCGCTTCCAGCGCCTGCTGTGCAAAACTCCATTCCTGGGTAAGCAACTCACCGCTACTGGCATGCTGCGCGAACAAGCGCTGCCGCTGATGAGGAAACTGCGCCACAGCCTGACCAGTAACAGGCGCGAAGGCCTGCCCCTGAGATAGCCACAGGCGCTGGCCACGGTATTCAATGGCCAACCTGTGACTCGCCGCCCGCGACTGCTGCACCTTAGTTGCCTGAAGTGGCCTGCCATCGCGCGCCTCTACGTAGCGAAGTCGCGTTTCTGTTTGCTCAGCGGCCTCCCCCGGCTGCTGAATTTGAACACGGAGCGTCTGCTCGGTCGTGCAGCGCGTGTCGTCGCAAAAACTCACTAACTTCCTCAGCCCCACGGGCACGCCATCGACGCTTAATTTCTGCCAGCGGGTAGTGGCCTGCGACGCCGCAGGAATAATTGAGTCTTCGCCGGCTGCCTGCGGCGGCACCGCAGCACAAGACGCCACCAGCGCTAGCAATACCAAAACCAATAATCGACTACGCACACGCCCTTCCATCGTATTTTGAAGCCCTTACCCTGCGCCAGCCTACCAGAGTTCGCGTAAAACTCGATGACACAACAACCGAATTTTCACTACAACGTATACAATGCTATTCATCAGCCCGGGAGTTCTCATCATGCGCCGCTTATTTCTTATTACATCGACTGTCGCCCTTCTTTTCGGCTGCGCAGCACCCCTGCAGTCGCCTAAGCAGGTCGATACCCCCAGTGCACTCTCAAGCTGTCCGTCAGCGCCGCGCTGCGTATCGAGTCTGAGTGAAGACCTGGATGCTTTTACTTCACCATTCAAAGTCACCTCCGCCGAGCAGTGGCAAACCCTGCAATCACTGCTGCGCTCGCTGCCGAGAACCCAGGTCATCGCACAATCCCCGCACTACCTCCACGTGGAGGTCCGCAGTAAAATAATGCGCTACCGTGACGATGTTGAGCTGCTGTATACAGCGGATAAAAATCGCGTCGATGTGCGCAGCGCCTCTAAAATTGGCTACTATGACTTCGGCGTAAATCGCGAGCGCATCGAAACACTGCGTTTGCGCTTTCTGGACGCTACAGCGACGCCCTGACCGCACTCTACGTTTAATAAGGCGCTATGCGAAAAACCGACAAAAAACGCGAAAAACAACTGGTCTACTGCCTTAACGACGTTTGCGAAACCGCGCTGGCCAAACCCCTGCCGGGCTTCTGCTGGCTGACACACACCGTTGACTATCAGCGTTTTCCCAACAGCTTACAGGTCTATTGCGTCGTCGAAGAATCGATGGTGCAGGGTGGCGTATGGATCGGAGAGGAATGGTTGAGAGACGCCATTATTCGCGCGCTGGCTGAAGAAGGCTGGCAAATCCGCAAAACACAAATTCACTGCCTGAGCGAGCCCGCGCTTAACAGACGCCAACTCAGCGAGAAATCACGAGAATGACCAGCCCTGCTCCTATGGAGATCGAACGTAAATACCTGGTCAGCAATAACGACTGGCGTTTACAGGCCGAGGCGCTGGGCGTCAAAGGCTGCCATATGGTGCAGGGCTATCTTAGCCGAGACCCGCACCGCAATGTTCGGGTACGCATTGCCGGTGATGCCGCCTGGCTGACCATCAAGGGCATCAGCCAAGGCGCAAGCCGTGTCGAGTTTGAATACGCCATTCCCCTCGACGATGCCCGCGCAATGCTCGCCCTGTGTGAAGGGCCGCTGGTTGAAAAAACCCGCTATACCCTGCCTATTGCCAATGACACTCGGTACTGGGAGATTGACGAATTTGCCGGTGACAACCACGGCCTTATCATCGCCGAAATTGAGCTCGATCACGACAAGCAGCCAATCCCCTCCGCCAGCTGGCTGGGTAAAGAGGTAACCGGCCAGGTCCACTACTATAACAGTAGCTTGTCGCAACAGCCGTTTAGCAAATGGCCGCAGACACTGCGCTCACAGCATTTCGGTGAAGGCTGAACTGCTGACTCTTACACTGCGATGCGGTTTGAAGTTGGGGCCATCCAGTTGTTCTATATGCCCACCTTTTTTTAGGAAATCCTCTACTTGGCGCGAAAGCTCCGCGCGAATTTGGCGCTGGTGGTGTTCGGATTGTGAGGCCTGAGCTTTGTAGTAACGGTTCATCGCAATTCCTCTTATGGACATTGGGCAACGCTCAAGCGCCGCCGACAGCCAGAAGACTACGCCGCCCCCGTGACAAAATCGGGATGATTTTATGACAACTGTGCAACACCACTGCGTTTATTGGGGGGCAAAAAAAGGCCGCCTAAGCGACCTTTTCCAAACACCTTAAAATTTAGACGGCAGGCATCTCGTCAGCCATTTCACGGAGTTTGTTCTTGGCGACCTTCTCCAGGGTTGCACGCGGAAACTCGTCGACAAAGTAGACGGCGCGCGGCACTTTAAAGTCTGCCATGTTGGCTTTGCAGTGATCGATGATGGCCTGGGCGAACGCGCCGTCGTCCTCCGGCGCGCCCCAACCCTTAATAACAAAGGCAACCGGCACCATGTCCAGCATATCGTGAGACTTAGCAACCACCGCCACTTCGCCGACGCCGCCGCCGGGAACCTGCATTACCACTTCTTCCACTTGGCGGGCTGAGACGTTTTCGCCACCGACTTTCAGGGCGTCTTTATCGCGGTCGGTAAAGTAGAAGTGGCCTTCATCGCCGACGTGAACCATATCACCGGTTTTGAACCAGCCGTTTTCAGTGAACGACTTGTCCATGGCTTCCTGGTTTTTGTAATACTCCAGGAAGATGTTTACGCCGCGTACCCCGTGTACCCACAGCTCACCAATTTCGCCTTTTTTGCAGGGCTCGCCGGTTTCGGGGTTAACCACCGCCAAGTGATAACCAGGCGTCGGTTTACCGATACTGCCCTGCGGCCACTCTTGCACGAAGTCTGAGCGCGTTGCGTGGGTAACGGTTTCTGTCATGCCCCAGCTAGCAAAAGGCTTGGCCTTCAGCCAACCTTCAATTTCCTTCCAGATAATGCCCATCGGCATCACTTTCAGGCTGTGCTCTTCAGGCACGGCCTGGGCACCAATTGCCTTAAAGACGAAGGGAATCATTGAGCAGTGAGTCACTTGGTGTTTGTCGATAATTTCCCAGAACCGGCTGGCAGAAAACTTGGGTAATAACACTGCGGTGCCGCCCACACCCAATGAGCCCCAGAATGCCCAGCTCTGACAGTTCACGTGAAAGAACGGCAGGAAACCCAGGTAGACGCTGTCGCGGTCCATATTCATGCTCTGTGAGCCCATGGTGCCAGACCACAGGGCATTGGCATGAGTGTGCACTACCGCCTTCGGAAGTGATGTTGTGCCAGAGGTAAACATAATCCCCGCTGGCAGCATGGGCTCGGCTGGGCGCTCGGGCACGGTGCTGGCATCGCCATACAGGGTTTCGAATAGCTGTTCGTCGTGCTGCTGGTCCGCCTCTGCGGCTTCGCCAGAGTTGTCTTCAGTGACAATCAGCCACTGGATATTTTTGGCGTTGTTCTTAATTTCCTGCACGAACTTCGGCTGAGTGATAACCCCGACTGCCTCGGTGTGCGCGGCAAAGTACTCAATTTCTCCGCCCACACAGCGGGTGTTGGTGGTGACACCCACCGCACCCAATTTGGCACAGGCATACCATGCCAATACCATCTCTGGGCAGTTCTCGGCGTGAATCATAACCTTGTCGTGCTTGCGCACGCCCTTGGCGTAGAGACCCGCAGCGATTTTGCCGGTTTCTTCGTCAAAGGCCTTGTAGCTCCAGCTGCGCTCTTCGCCCGAACGCGGCTCCCAAATCATAAAGGGGTGATCAGGCCGCACTTCGGCCCAGTGCCGCAGGCGCTGCGGAATATCCTGGTCGGCAAAATCAAACTGCGCGGCGGCGGCCGCCACGTTCAGGTCAACACTCATAGCCACTCCTTTATCATCGTTAGGCATTCGATTGGCGTATAACTGAGCCCGATGTTACCGAGCTGCCAAGACCTTCTCTATGACAAAAACACTCACTCCACTGACATTTTGAACAGCCGCAGCCAGCGAACTGCCGCCGCCGATTTTCCCGGCGTTCTCTGTTAAAATGCCGCTTTTGATTCTAGAGCCCGAATTATGAGCCTCAGCCCTACCCTGGACCTTGCCATCGACCTTATCCAGCGCCCCTCGGTTACCCCTGAGGACGAGGGCTGCCAAGCGCTAATGATGGCGCGCCTTGCCGCCATTGGCTTTCATTGCGAGCCGCTGCGATTTGGCGAGGTTGACAACTTTTGGGCGGTGCGCGGCGACGAGGGCCCGCTGCTGTGCTTTGCTGGCCATACCGATGTGGTGCCAACCGGCCCCGAGAGCGACTGGCAAACGCCCCCGTTTGAGCCAGAGATCAGCGGCGGTATGCTGCGCGGCCGTGGCGCCGCCGATATGAAAGGCAGCTTGGCGGCTATGGTAACTGCCTGCGAACGCTTTGTGAGTGAACACCCCGACCACCGCGGTCGCATTGCCTTTTTGATTACCAGCGACGAAGAGGGCCCGGCAAAAAACGGCACTGTCAAAGTGGTTGAGTGGTTGGAGTCTCAGGGCGAAAAAATTGACTGGTGTGTTGTCGGCGAGCCCTCTTCGACCGACGCGGTGGGCGACGTGATCAAAAACGGCCGTCGCGGCTCCCTTGGCGCTGTGCTGAAAGTCAGGGGTATTCAGGGCCATGTGGCCTACCCCCATCTGGCGAAAAACCCCATCCACCTTGCGGCGCCGGCACTTGCCGAACTGGCTGCTGAGCAGTGGGATGAGGGCAACGACTTCTTCCCCGCCACGTCTTTTCAAATTTCAAATATCAACGGCGGCACCGGCGCGACCAATGTGATTCCCGGTGAGCTTGAGGTGGTTTTCAACTTTCGTTTTTCTACCGAGTTAACGGCAGACATACTCCAGCAGCGCACTGAGGCCATCCTGGATAAACACGGCTTAGACTACGCACTGGAGTGGAACCTGAGCGGTCAGCCTTTCTTAACGTCGGAAGGTCCACTCGTGGAAGCGGCGCAAAACGCAATACGCCGCGTCACCGGGCGAGACACGGTATTGTCGACCGCCGGAGGCACCTCAGACGGGCGTTTTATTGCCCCGACCGGTGCGCAAGTTGTGGAACTCGGCCCCGTTAACGCGACGATTCACAAAGTGGATGAATGCGTGAATGCCGAAGACCTTAACCAGCTCAGCGCCATGTACCAGGCAATGATGGATGACCTGCTGGCGCGTTAATTATTGCCAAAGGCCTTTATTGGGTACACATCAAAGCGCACGGCCTTGCCGGTCACGGCAAATTGCGGCCTGCCCTTGGCCTCCAAGGCGCTGAGCGCCGGGCCATCGATAATCGGCGCTTTTGGCGGGCGCTTTACCACCACCCGGTGGCGGGCAACCGCCAGCGCCGCGGCGAGTAAAGCGTCGTCATCGTCGTCTTTGCCAACCAAATGATGAAACAGGCGCATTTCTTTTTTCACCAGCGCAGACTTGCCCGAGTCGGGAAACATCGGATCCACATACACCACATCCGGGGCCTGTTCAGCATCGCCAAGATAGTGGCCCAATCGCTCGATGGCACTGCCTTCGTGCAGTGTCATATGCTGTACAAAGCCCGCCACGTCAGCGTCTTGTGCCGCCCGCGTGAGCCCGTCGGTAAGCAGCGCGGCTACCACAGGGTGGCGCTCGCACATCTCGACCGACGCGCCGTAGGTTGCCAGTAGGAAGCTGTCGCGCCCCAGCCCTGCCGTCGCGTCGATCACCCGCAAGCCTTCGCGGCGGCCGCCAATCGCTTTTAATAACAGTTCTTTGCCGCGGTGACGCTTTCGCCACTGCTGAGAAAAATCGACATACACCGGGTGTTCACGAGCACTGGGCGCCAGGCCCAAACTCAAACAGCCCTGGTAGTCATAGAGGTATTGCTGATCGGCAGCCGCCGAGAATTGTGTGGTGCATTCTAATGACAAGGCACGCGCCAAGGCATCGAGTTGCGGGTTGCCCTGGCTAACCACCTGCGGGGGACGCACGACGGTAGACGCTCCTGTCGCCATTTTTTTGCTCGTCATTGTTATGGAGTCTGCCGCTCTGGTCCGCGATTATCTGAGCAGCGATTGTACCGTGGCTCTCGGCCCTGCGCCTAGCGCGTCACCTCCGGCATTAGCGAATAGTCCAGCCACCGTCGATGACCATTTCCTGGCCGGTCATATTTCGCGCCGCATCACTGAGCAAGAAATTCATCGCGCCGCATAGTTCATCCATGTCGATGAAGCTCTTTTTGGGCATTGGCTCGAGCATAATTTTATTGATCACCTCATCCTCGGAAATACCGTGCGCCAGGGCCTGACTGCTGATTTGCTTTTGCACCAGCGCTGTCTTTACGTAGGACGGGCACAGAGTGTTAATGGTGATATCACAATCTGCGGTTTCCAGCGCGACGGTTTTGGAAAAGCCCAACAAACCGTGCTTAGCCGCCACGTACGCGCTCTTATGGGGCGACGCCACCAGCGAGTGGATGGAGCCCACATTGACGATACGGCCAAAGTTTCGCGCTCGCATACTCGGTAATACGGCGCGACTCAGCAGGGCTGGGCCGACCAATAAAATCTCTGTTAACAATTTCCAGCGGTCGACGGGAAAGTCCTCCAAGGAGGCAACGTGTTGAATGCCCGCATTATTAATGAGTACATCGACGCCGCCCCATTCGTTCTCCAAACGCGATACCGCACCGCTGATGTGCTCTTGATTGGTAACATCCAGTGGCAGGGCCAATACCTCAGCCGCCGCCCCGTTCAGTGACTGCGCAGCGCTAGTAACCGCTTGTTCGTCAGCGTCAGTTAGGCAAACTCGAAAGCCTTGTTTCGATAAATCAGCCGCAAGGGCCAGCCCAATGCCGCTGGCCGCGCCGGTAACTAACGCTGTTTTGTGTCGCATGTTTGCCTCATCGTATTTGAGTTATTGGGGAGTTCGCTCTTCACCACATACCGCGCGAAAGCCCGCGGCCATAAAGGGAATCATTCGGTCGTAGGCGGCATCAAAATCCGACGACAGACACTTGCCACCCGACAAGCGGTCTATACGACCGGTCTGCGCTAAGGTTAGCGCCAGGGCACCCGATACATAGTGATAACACCAGTGCAGGTCTTCATCCCGCGCCGTTGGGAAAATCTGCCGCAGCGCGGCAATGAAATCGCCCACGTGTTTGTCAAAGGTGTTTTCCATCATTTCCCGGCTCCACACCGGCGATGTCATTACATAGGCGAGCAGCGCCATGTAGTTTTTCCAGCCTGGATCACCGCTCTCCTGAGCCAGCTTTAGCGGCAACAAAAATGCCTCAATTACCTGCTCTAAGCGCTGCGGTTCTCCATCGGTAAACTGCTCCTGCAATACCTGGCGGCGGGTGCTTCCGAGGTGTTCTGCACGGCGATTAAACACCGCGTAGAAAACATCTAACTTCTTGCCGAAGTGGTAATTGGCCAATGCAACATCCACCTTTGCACCAGTGGAAATTTGCCGCATGGTGACGCCATCATAGCCGTGGCGGGCAAAGAGCTCCTCTGCCACGTCCAGTATTCGCTCGCTCTTCACCGCATTTGTTTTTCTTGTCATTGTGCCACCCAGTTTTTCTAACACTGCAAATTGCCCGCTGCAGTGTTCGCGTTTGCTTGTGATGTAGACAGTGTTTTGCCACCGCTTGTATATTCAACGCTTGTTGAATATAGTGACTCACCAATAAATAAAATACAAGGCGGATGGTACATGATATCGACAGAGGTCTTTAAATATGTGCTGACTGGTGGCTATGTTGCACTGGTCTACTGGCTCTCCTGGATAGGCATGCGCCGCACGCAGGACATTAGCGGCTTCGCCATCGGCAACAAAGACATGAGCCCCTATATCATCGGTATTACGCTGGCAGCCTCGATCGCCTCCACGGCGACCTTTGTCATCAACCCCGGCTTCGTCTATGTGCACGGCGTTTCTGCCTATATGCACTACGCCGTCGCAGGGTCGGCCGGCATTCTTAGCGCATTCTTGGTCTTGTCACGCGGCTTCTTGCGCCTTGGCGAAGAGAAGCAGGCACTGACGCTTCCAGACTGGATATACCACCGCTACCAACACCGCGGCTTCAGTCTGTTTTTCGCCTTTATTAATTTATTATCGGTGAGCTTCGTGGTGCTTATTCTGGTCGGTTGCAGTCTGTTGATGACGGGCATCTTCCCTATCGAGCAAAAGCCAGCGTTGGTCATTGTGTTGTTGTTTGTATTCTCTTATGTGCTGATGGGCGGCACCTATGCCCACGCCTACACCAACACCTTGCAAGGCATAATGATGATCGTGGTCACCCTGCTGCTATTCGCCCAGGGCGCGGACTATTTCAACGGCGATTTCTTATCTTTGCTGCGCGATATTGGCGAAGGCTACGCCGCGGTAATGAACACCGACAGCAATCTTTACTACGATTTTTTCTCGGTTTTCGGTGCGGGTTTTATCATCACCTTTGCACTGATGTTGCAGCCACATATTCTCACTAAAGTGCTGTATTTACGCAGCGAAGCGGACATCGGCAAATTCATTGGCACCACGGTTGTGGTCGGCACGCTGTTCACGCTTATTCTCATGGTCGGCCTTTACGCGCGACTCGACGGCTTGGAGATCAGCGCGCAAGACACCGTCGTTCGCGAATACCTGTTGCATCAATTTAGTGGCAGTGTGGTCGGCGAGCTGACATTGACGTTTATTTTTATCACCCTGCTCGCTGCGGGGATGAGCACCCTCGACGGCATTCTTGTCTCGCTCTCTGCAATGGTGGTCAATGATATTGTCTCCCCGCTAAGCAAAAACCGCAGCAAGGGCCTGGCCTGGTCCCGCTGGACCCTGATTATGGTGGGAATCATTGGCTTAACCCTCGCCTGGAATCCACCTCCCTTAATCGGTTTATTCGCCCAGAAAGGTGTTTATGGTTTAGCGGCGGCGTCACTCGTGCCGATGCTATTTGGCGTGTTGTTTCGCGGCAGTTTACCGCTACCGTTGATCGCCAGCGCATCGATCAGCGCGCTGCTTATCCACTTTTATCTCAACCTCTTTGGCGGCATTGCCAACCCCGCCGTGTCGGCGAGCTATGCCATTTTAACGTCCATCGCCTACGTGCTACTCGGCCTGGCTTACTTACGTATTCGCAACGCGAAAAACTAACTGGCCTCGCGCAGCACGCCATACATAAGGAGAAAATTCATTTGACTTTTCAACAATCGTTGAATAACGTCGAAACTGAATTCAACAAACGTTGAACAACAACGACCTATACAAATCAGTCGGAGCCAAGAAAGCGACTACCCTAAAATATTCAAGCCACAGGTGTTTCTATGATAAGTATAAAAAGTGACAAAAAGCCCCTCGCCGCCCTCATCGCCTTGTGCAGTGTCGCCGGCATTCATCAATCGGCGCTGGCCCAGCAGGCCGTCGCCCTGGAAGAAGTACTGGTTACCGCGCAAAAGCGTGAACAGAACCTCCAAGAGGTACCGGTATCGATCACCTCGCTCAATGCACTGGAGCTGGAAAACAAGGGGATTACGTCCGTTACCGAACTGGAGAAAAATGTCCCCAACACGCAAATGCGCGCCAGCCGCGCCACCAACTCCACACTCACTGCGTATATTCGCGGCGTGGGCCAACAGGATCCGCTGTGGGGGTTTGAACCCGGTGTCGGCGTGTATGTCGACGATGTTTACTACGCTCGCCCACAGGCAGCCGTGCTAGATGTCTTCGACGTTGAACGCATAGAAGTGCTGCGCGGCCCGCAAGGGACCCTGTATGGCAAAAACACCGTAGGCGGCGCGATCAAGTACATCACTCGCAGAATGACGGGCGATGCCGAAGCGAAGATCACCACTGCCGTTGGCGCCTACAACCAACGCGACATGACGCTGTCTGCACAGCTGCCAATTCTCGACGAACAGCTCTATGTCGGTGCGGCTATAGCGAAACTCACTCGCGACGGTTTTGGCGACGTTGATACCGGCTATGACATCAACACCGGCACCTATAGCAGCAGCCAGGAAAACTATAACAAGGATGTGCTTGTCGCACGCCTGAGCGCGGAATACACGCCAAGTGACCGGCTGTTTATTCGCGTCGCCGGCGATCGCACCGATGACAACAGCAACCAGCGCTGCGGTTCACAGTCCAGCCCCACCGCCCTGACGCACCCCGCCAACGGCCAGCCGTTTGAAAGCTCGAGCAACCCCTACGACGGCGCCTGCGGCACCACTCATAAATCCAATGTGGAGAACAGCGGCTTCTCCTTAACCGCCGAGTACGACTTGTCTGACAACGTGGTGGTGAAGTACATCTACGCCAACCGCGAAGGTGAAACCCAGCAGTTCATCGACTTTGACGGAACCCCGCTGGACGCCTTTGACGTACCCGCCAAGTACAGCGATGAGCAGGAGTCCCACGAGCTGCAATTTAACTACGGCAGCGGTCGTCTGGCCTTCGTCGGTGGCCTCTATTATTTCACCGGCAACTCAGCCGGTGCCTTCGACGTGGTACTCAATGGACTCGGCGGCACCCCATACATGGATGGCGACCACTACGATCTGGCGATCGGCGGTGATGTGGATACCACCAGCACCTCGGTCTACGCCAATGTGAACTATGACCTCAGCGACAGCCTGACCCTAACGGCCGGTATGCGCTGGACCAATGACGAAAAGAACTCAAACATTCAGCGCCTGGCGTATAACACCACTAACTCCTTTCCCTATAGCACGCAGCAGGGCTCCGGCTTCACCCACGGTGACCCTGCCAACGACACCTTGCTGGCAACCTTTACCGACATCAGCGATAAAGACGCCGACAAAGACTGGAATGAGATTAGTCCAAGTATCAAGCTCGACTGGCAGATGAACGATGCCGTGATGTTCTATGTGAGCTATGCCGAAGGCTTTAAATCCGGCGGTTTTGATATGCGCGGCGACGCCAGCAAAAACCCGGATATCGCCAAAGGCTATGATCCGGAAACCGTTGAGACCTGGGAACTCGGTGTTAAATCACAACTGTGGAACGACCGCATTCGCCTTAACGCCACCGTTTTCGATATGGCCTATGACGACATGCAACTCACGGTGCAGACGGCCCAACCCGCACCGGTATTCTTCTCTTCTGACGTTGTGAACGCCGGTACCGCCGAGATACGCGGGGCAGAACTGGAGTCACTGCTGCAAATTACCGATGGTCTGAGCAGCTCTCTCGCACTGGGATACATGAATGCCGAGCTCACCGAGGTGCAATCGGGCGGGCAGGATGTTTCCGACAGCTGGGAAATGCTCAATGCACCCAACTGGACGGGCCAGTTTGCGCTGAATTATGAGAAGGACCTTGGCAACGCCGGTCGTATCGCCTTGAACAGCGCCCTGTCTTACCGCGATGCATCGCGCAACTTCAACAACGTTGAGTGCAGCTGCGACCAGGACGAGTCCTATACCCTGCTCGACGCCAGTGCCAACTGGTACTCCGCCGACGAGCATTGGACGGTGAGTGTGTTTGTGAAAAACATCGAAGACAAGGAATACAAAACCGGTGGCTACAACCTCGCCTCAGGCGAGCTGGCATTCTACGGCGCGCCGCGCACCTGGACTGCCAGCGTCAGCTACGCCTTCTAATACGCGCCCCGTTGCCCGGAGCCAGACACGTTGGCTGCCTCCGGGCCTTTTTACTCTATGAGCTAGCAATTATGTCTAAAAACTATAAAGACTATTGGTATACCAGTAGCGACGGACTGAAACTGTATGCAAGGGAATATGGCGATGAAAACGCAGACAGTATCATTTGTATTCCGGGACTAACGCGAAGCTCAGCAGACTTTGCCCTGCTGTGCGAGGAGCTCTCGTCACACTACCACCTGCTCGCCGTTGACCTGCGCGGTCGCGGCCGCTCTGACTACGACAGCAACCCAGACAACTACCAACCCGCAACCTATGCCGCCGATGTACTGGCACTGATGGACGCCAAGCAATTGGCCAGGGTGAAGCTGATCGGCACGTCGCTGGGTGGGCTAACCTCGATGATATTGTGCGCAACATCGGGTGCGCGCATCCGTGGCGCGGTGATTAACGACATCGGCCCCGAAGCCAACCCCGAAGGCATTGCCCGTATTAAGGCCTATGTCTGTGCAAGTCCACCACCGGTCACCACCTGGCAGGAGGCTGTGCAGCGTACCCGCGATACGCAACAACGTGAGTACCCGCTATTTAATGATGAGGACTGGCAAACCTTTACCCGCAACCTTTACGTGGAAAACAGCGACGGCCAGCCGGTATTGAACTACGACCCCAACATTGCCGTCCCCCTGCAAGCGGACAGCGACGGCATCCCCCCTGACCTTTGGCCCCTGTTTGAGGCCGCCGCCGCTACGCCAATGTTACTGTTGCGCGGCGAGTTGTCAGACTTGCTCAGCCGCGACTGTGTGGCGCGCATGCAAGCCATTAAACCCGATCTTCACGTCTTGGAGGTCGCCAATACCGGGCACGCACCCCTGCTAACCGAAACCGAATCGCTCACGGCCATTCGCGCGTTTTTGGCAGAGCAATAGGCTTAGCCACCCGGCAACCTATGCTATCGGTTCGCCGGCCAGGGCATTGCCTGCGGCAACGCGGACAGCGCCGCGGCCTCGGCGGCGCAATCATTGGCACTCACCGCACCAGCGGATCGCAGGGCGACAAGCTCTTTACGCGCGGCTGCCAGAGCCTGCGTAAATTCAGGGTTATTGTGAAGCGCGGCGACCGCTGCTGCACCGACCGCCCGCCCCTCTAGAACATCGCTTTGCCAATGCACATTGCACACCACCCGGCTCTGGCCAAAGGCGCGCCCCCTTGCCAAAATCGCGTCCTGTCGCTCGGGCGCTAGCTCGGCGAGAATCAGCGCCCAGGCCCAGCCCAGCGCCGCGTGCCCCGAGGGAAAAGAACCATCCTTCCTCAGGTAATTCTCTTGTTCAGGGGTACAGCTGGCCTGGCCATTCACCATAAAGGGACGCTGGCGCTGATAGTGATTCTTCGCTGCGTAGGTCGCAAAGCCCGCATCGGTCAGGCTGCGGCGAAGCAAGCGGTAAAGCTGAGGGGTTTGTTCGGTGTTGATGGGTAAAGCCAGGGCGCAGGAAAAAACGTCTGCGGCGGCGGGAAAGCGCAACTCTGCGTCGCGGCGCGCCTGTTGCCAGCGCGGTGATTCGCGCAGCGTCAACACTTGTTCATTGATCGCCCGATCCAGGGCTTCTGCCGCGCTGCCCTGGGTGGGCGGCGGCGACACCAAGGCCAGACTATTCGGCACCGCCTGCGGCGATAAATAGCCCTGCAAAATCCCGGGCCGAAGCTCTGCTACGGGCGCCAGCGAAGGCGCTGTGGTGGCCGGTGAGCAGGCGGCAAAAAAAGGCAGTACAAACACCAGCGCGGCAGCGCGGCGGAGGCAGCTAAATCGCTTCATGGGCAGTTCCTGTTGTTATTATTGGCAGTGGGGCAGACCCCACCACCAACGCTACGCCATCATGCCCAATCGCGCCATTGCCATTTTGTCATTAAGCCGCTGAGCGCTCCAACATGTCAGTGATTCGCCGCAAGGCTGGCAACAGCATTTTTTGCAATAATTCGGCGTCATCGCGTGGCTGCAGCGCCTGAGCGAAGCAGTCCAGCCATTGCTGACTGTGTCTGGGTGCCAGCCCCAGGCCCCGGTGCGCCGCGGTAATGCACATACTGCCGTTACGCTCGGCATACACGGGGGGCCCGCCCATCCAGCTGATCAGGTACAGACTCAGCTGCTCGCTTACCGGACCGAGATCCGGCGTGTGCATGGCGCGAATTTCTTCATAGGCTGGCTCACTGTCCATCAAGCGATAGAACTCGGCAACAACATCGCGAATACCTCGTTCACCCATAATCTCGTATGGCGTTTGCATGGCAGCCTCACTCAAAGGAAGAAGTCCGTATTCGGCTGTCCCAGCATGGTAGCGCCCAAATTGCGGCCAAACTTGAAGGGGTTATTCGCAACGTGTTGGCGACCAGCATTAATATCCAACCACGCGCGATTGAGCGGGTGACCGCAGAAAATTCCCTGCGCGCCACAGGCGATGAAAAGCTCATTCACGGCATCAGCGCACTTGCGGGAGATACTGGCAGCGTGGAAACGGCGCTGAATGCGTTGCTCAATGGCGGGCGTGTCACCGGCCTCGGCGGTATTCACAAAATACGCCAGATCATCTTTGAGCATTACCCGGCACTCGGTAATTGCCGACACGGCATTGGCCAGTGCCATTTGCACATTGGGGTCTTTGGCTGCGCGTGCACCATCGTTCAAACCCACGCGATTGCGATTCACCTCAACGTAGCTGTCTACCACACCCTGCAGGGCGCCAATGGACGAGCAGGCAACCGCGCGAGTGAAAATCTGGCCGAAGGGCAAACGGAAAATAGCATTGGTGTTTTCCTTACAACCCGGATTGTCGCCGCTAAAACCGTCCGCACTGCGGTGGGTGCGGTACTCAGGTACAAACACCGGTTCTTTGATCACGATGTCGTTCGAGCCCGTTCCCTGAAGGCCGCTCACATCCCAGTTATCGACGATGTCATAGTCGCCCAACGGCACCAAAAAAGTCCGGTAATCAGGGGCTTCGCCGTCGGCCGCGGGTGGCACCATGCCCCCCAAAAACGCCCACTTACAGTGTTTGGAACCCGAGGAAAAACCCCAGTGTCCAGAGAGCATATACCCTCCTTCGACACGTTTTACCTTACCCACTGGCATATATGAGGACGAGATCAACGTGGAATCGTCGTCGCCCCACACATCTTGCTGTGCGCGGTCGTCAAACATACCCAGCTGCCAATTGTGGATAGCGACTACGCCCAGTACCCACGCGGTCGACATGCAGCCCTCGGCAAGAGTTTGCTGCACATCAAAAAATTGCTGGGGAGGAAGCTCATAGCCGCCGTAGCGGGCGGGCTGCATAATCTTGAAAAATCCGCTGCGCTGCATCTCGGCAATGGTGGCATCCGGCAGGCGACCCAGTGACGCTGCCTCGCCTTGACGCTCAAGCAGGGCGGGAACCATGGCGCGGGCGTCGAGCAACAGCTGTTTACTACGGTTAAAATCACTCATTATTTTCTACCTCAATTCTTGCTAGTTGTCGGCGTGCTGCCAGTGATGGCCCCACTGTGAGGGGCGCGTACTAAAGGTGGGGCGGTAGTGCTGCCAATCCAGCTGCAATCCGCCGCAGCCAAACTCAATCGCAAAACCGCCTGGGCTATTTACATACACCGATACCATCTGGTCGTTGCAGTGTTTGCCCAGCGACGCGGCCACACCAACGTTGTGGCTGCGGCAACGGTCCATAAACAGTCCCAGTTGATCGAGGTCGGGCACCTCAAACATCAGGTGCACACAGCCACTCGCCGCCGGATTCAGGTCTTGGTAAATGGCCAGGCTGTGGTGCCGGGGGTTATCGACATGAAGAAAGTGCAGGCCCTGCTCGCCCAGCTGCATGGAATCGGTAAACTCAAAACCCAACAGCCTGTGATAAAAATCGATACAGGCGTCGAACTCTCGGGTTGGCAACACATAGTGCCCCAGCCCCATGTCACCGTTGAAGCCGGTTTCAAACGCTGGCACGCCGACCTCGCTTTGCAAGGCTAAACAGTCCAGCGCGCAGCTTTTCACCAGTTCAACTCGCTGACCGCTGGGGTCGTTAAGGGCCAGTCCGTCACGTATTTTGCGCTGCGCACATGCCGCCTCGCTTAGGCGGCTGACGTGCACGCCCTGCTCAGCCAAACGCGTACTCAGTGCCTCCAAGTCCTCATCGGCGGCAAGTTCCCAGCCCGCTGTATGAAAGCGCTCACGCTCGCCGTGCACGACAGCCACTCGCCAGCAGTAAGCGTCCATTTTATAGAGGTCCCAGTCCGCCGAGCGACCCGCCGCCTGCAGGCCAACAACCTGCGTGAGAAAGTGCGCCCACTGGGCGGTGTCACGGGTCTCGATCAGCACATAACCGAGAGCGTTAATGCGTGTCAGTGACATTACTCTGACCCCGCCTGAGCGTGGGGATACTTGATTCGCGTTTCGTGCTCTTTCAGCGCGGTGATGTTATCCGGGATGTCTGCAACGTCCATATAGAACTGACTGTACCACTTGCGCAGCATATTAATCGGGCCGTCGCCGTCGCACATTAGTGGGTTATCAATGCGAACTTTGTTGTTCCAAATTTCAACGTCCTGCACGAAGGAGTCGACCGACATCTGCGTGTAGGCCTGCACTAAGGCGGTATTTTCCTCTTCACTCAGGCTGGGGTCTTTCTTAACCATGACGCCTAAGCGAATGATGAACTCTTCCATGTTTACCGGCACGTGGCTCACCAGCAGGTGGGTCGTGACTTCGCGCCCATCCATCGAACCGACCATGGTGGTGGTCATATACGCGGGCCCTTCGTAGGTCGCAACGGAGGTAAAGCCCTGGCCCTCGTCGGCCAGAATATCGTGACCACCCGACATCACCTGCGTGTAGGTGTGCCCGTCTTGAATATTTTTGAAGGTCTGCACTTGGGAGTAGTGAACAGGGCCGAAGTGCGCCATATCGGCCATGTTATCGACCAGCTCACGGCAGTTGGAGTGAATGGTAAATTCGGCAATATTCCAATCGGACCACTCGCCAGAAAAATAATCACTGTTGCGGCGTGGACGCTGCTCGGGAATGGGTGGGTGACCCTCCGGATCGTGCCAGACAAAGGCGAGGCCGTTTTCTTCCATAACCGGCATCGAGGGAATCACTGCTTTCGGGGGAATGCGGTCGGCATAGGGGATATCGTCACAGACCCCATCGCCACCCCAGCTCCACTCATGGAAGGGGCAGCGCAGCGAGTTTCCGCACACTTTGCCACGGCTCAAGTCCGCCCCCATATGCGGGCAATACGAGCCGACTACAAATAGCTCGCCGCTCTCCTCTCCCCGAAACGCGACCCATTTACTGCCAAAATAATTTAATGCCGTAGGCTCGCTGCCAAAACTGCTGGCTTTACCCAGACAATGCCAGCCCCTCGCGTAGCGCTCTGGCAGGGGCTTGGTTTCGATGATGTAGGGTTCGCGCAGGGGCTTGTTCATGGCGGCTGTCCTCTGTGTTCGCTGTTGTCACCACTTGTGACAACTCATGGCACACAGAGTAAGGGGCGCCCCGCTACTGGAATTTGATATAGATCAACTGCGCTCAGCTGCCCATCCGAATGGACGACCTCCAAAAAGACGAGTCGAACACCGCCTATTCTGGGGCGATCAGACTGATCGCACCGCGGATGTCTCCCACCGCATAGCCCGTCGCACGGTCTTGGGGATAGCGTTCAGACAAGGCTTTTACTACCGGTGGCGCCAAATTGCTGCCGTGGCAATTCAGGCACAAACCTTCCACGCCTTGCGCCTTCATAAAGCGATAGCGGCCATCCTGCCACTGGCCATCGTTTAGCGCCGCGACCGCCTCTCCCTCAGCCTTACGCCGCTCAAAATCTTCGAGCACGCCGCGCTCATAGGCGTCGGGCACCGCATTGGGGTTGCGCGCTTTGAGGCTGACTCGCTTAACTGTCCAACCCGTGTCCTGGCTAATTTGCGCAGCAATGGCCGGTGCAATATCCGCACACACGTTGATGGCATGGGCAAAGCCTCCCGACTTCACTGCTGCCTGCAACTGCGGCTTCAAGGTGGCACCAAAGCGCTTCACGATAGGCAGGGCCTGCGCTTGCATTTCAGCAGCACTGGGCTGGGACGGTTGCTGGGGCTCGGCGATGGCCGATACGGCGAGAGAGCCAGCGAGTATGGCGATGAGGGATGTTTTAACAGACATAGACGCGCTCCGAGGTGACATGCCCCACCATTATCGCCGTTTAGGCGAGCAAGTGGGCGGGACATATCGTCGCAGTGACGCCAGAGCTACCAGTTAAAGCGCAGCGATCCGTATACCTGGCGTCCAGGGTTTTGCTGAGCATAGTAGGTTCCCGGGAACAGCACCGAGTCTATCACCTGATTCTGAGTGCGCTCATCGCTCGCATTCTTCACACCAACGGTGGCACTCCACCACTCATCTGCGCTGGCAAGCGACAGGCGCAAATTAAGCTTGGTGTTAGCAGGTACACGGGTGTTGTCATCGAGGTCGACATCGGTGTATTGCTCACCTTGGTGGATGATATCCGCCGCGATATTCACACTGAAGGCATCGCCCAGCGTAAAGTGCAGGCTGGGGCTCAGTGTCGCGCTCACTTCGGGGGCAAAGGCGATACGCTCGCCACTGAGGTCCTGGCGCTGATCAATGCCATCCGTGACCGGCGCGGGCGCGCCTTGATACTCGTCGTAGCGCGCATCAAGCAAACCCAACGACCCCGACATTGACAGCGGCTCCCAGGGCGTTAGCCACTGCCAATCCACCTCCAGGCCCTGCGAGGTTGCCGTAGCGGCATTACTAACGTCGAAGAACACGCCATTAAATGCCAGGACCTGTAGGTCCTCAAACTCGGTGCGGTACAAGGTGGCATTCACGCTGAGACTGCGGTCGAAGAAACGCCCCTTGATTCCCAGCTCCGCCGTCGTTGCATTTTCGTCGTCGAACTCAATGTCTTCGCCGGTGAACGAGATAGCATTGAAACCGCCGCTTTTAAAACCGCGACTCACGGTTGCAAAGACATTGGTTTCTTCGCTCAGGTAGTACATAACAGAAAGTTTGGGCGACACGTCGCGTTCGTTGCGCTCGAGCCCACGCTTGTTGTAGTCCTGGGTATCCAGTAACAGCGGCGTGACACAGGCCAACGCGGGCAGCATGGTGGTACTGCTACAGGCCGATTCTCCCAAACTATCAATGCGCTTGTCTTCGCGATTAAAACGCAGCCCCGGTGTCACCACCCAGTTATCGCCAAGGCTCAAACTGAATTGACCAAACAGCGCCAGCGACTCGGTGTTTTGCAAGTAGTGAAAACGGAAATGGTCGTCGGTGGTTGTTTGCGCCAGTAGTCGTAGCGCGGGCAGCAAGATCGCATCACTGCCTGCCATTTGTTGGGCGTCGTCGGTTCCCAGCCAGCTGCCGATGTCATCCCCTAATTGAAGCTTGGCATTAAGTTCGTAGTCCGACTCAAAGTAGAACAATCCAGCGACAAACTGCAGGTCATTCCCCAAGCCAAACAAGCTTTCGGCGTTACCCGTAAAGCGCCATTCCAAGGTGTCCTGACGGTAGTCCTCACGGTTAAACAAGGTGAGCAGATCTGCCGGTGAAACATCCATATCCTGGTCTTGCTCAACAAAAAAATCGCTGCGCCCCAACACGGCAACCATATTCAAGTCGCGCAGTGCGCCAACTTCGCCAAAGCTGTATGACAACTTGGCGCTGTAGGTTGTTGACCCTTTCTCCAGCTCGCCGTCTCGGTTCATGCTAGTGGTGAAGTCTTCCGGGTCATCTTCAATATTGGCATCAAAGTCGGCCAGATAGTCGCGCGTATCCGCATCCAGTGCTTTTAGCTGCTTCGGCCAATAGGCCATTTCGGTTTGTGACTCCAGCGCAATGAGCTCGATCTCCATGGCGTCGCTGGGAACAAATAGCAGTTTTAAGCGCTGAGCATCCTGCTCAGAAGCCTCTTGGTCGCGCCCGCTAAACTGATTATGCAATTGGCCGTCGCGCTGGGTATCCACCGCGGCAAAACGAAGGCCGAACCAATCGTTGACCATGCCCCCGGCACCCACCTCGACTCGCTGTTCACCAAACTCGCCTGCGCGCAGCTCGGCGTTGGCGCTGAACGCCTCGGTGACGGGGCGACTGAATACGTTGAAAACACCTGACACGGTATTCTTACCAAACAGCGTGCCCTGTGGGCCGCGTAACACTTCAACGCGACCGACATCAAACATGCCTTCGGTAAAATAACCGGCCCGCCCCATAAACAGCTCGTCTTGAACCAGCCCCACGGAGCTTTCAAAACTCGGATTAAAGGTATTGGTACCGAAACCGCGTATAAAAATCTGCGGAGAACCGGGGTCGTTATCGTCCATGCGAACATTGGGAACAAAAACCGACAGTTCCTGCAAATCGCCGATTGCGGCATCCTGCATAAACTCGCCGTCGACAGCGGTCACCGAAATAGGCACGTCCTGCAGACTCTGCTCTGTTTTTTGCGCGGTGATAATCACCTCTTCCAAGACCCGCGACTGAGCCTGCACGACGCCAGCCGAGGCAATACCAACCATACACAGCAGAGGGCGAATAAATGCGGATTTCATCAATAATTTCCTTATTAGCAGCAGCTAGCTAAGCGGTTTAGCACGCCGTATTAGTTGCGCATGCGCGTCCCAAAAACAGAGGCCAGGTGACCATTCAAAAAGCGCCCATCGGGATCGAGTTCTTCACGCAGCGCCGTAAAGTCCTGCCACTGGGGATACAGCTTGGAAAGCTGCGCCGCATTCAGACTATGCAGTTTCCCCCAATGCGGGCGGCCTTCATACTTCCAGAATATGGGCTCAACCGCGGCGAAGAAATTGTGGTAGTCCAGCTCGTAAGACTGGTGCACAGAGATGGCACATCCGTCGCGACCGCTGAACATTGACAGCGGTATATCATCGGCCTTGATATAGCGGTACTCCAGCGGCAAAAAGCTGTTCAAGTTCTTCTTGCGCACCAGCGCCATGATCTCTCGCAAGCAATCCGGGCCAGCCTCGGCGGGCACGGTATACTCCATTTCGTTAAACCGCTGATCGCGCACATTGGCAAACACCTTGTATGACTGGTCGATCACGTCGGGAAAATCCATCTGCTTAGCCAGCGTATTCACCAGCGATGCCCGAGCATTCGGAAAGCCCCCTGCGTATTTATGCACATTGCGCAACAAGCTCACTTTGTCGCCATCACCACCGCCCTCTTTGGGCAGCGTGTTTGGATCGTTAGTTTCGTTCAGTGTCACGCACAGCGAAACATCCGAATGCAGTATGGGAATAAACTCAAAGCGATCATTCTCTTTGCGCAAGCGGTCTACATCTTCGAGCAATTCGTTGGTGTCCTGCACCCAGGTTTGCTCATGTACGCGGAACGGTTGCCGGTTTTTCATGCGAATGCGGGTAATTACCCCTAGCGCGCCCAACGAAACACGAGCGGCGGAAAAAATCTCGGGATTATTTTCCGCATCGCAATCGAGTACGTCACCACTGGCGGTAATTAAGCGCAGGCCGCTGACATACGCCGAATAGGAACCGTAGTCGATGCCGGTTCCATGGGTAGACGTTGCAATGGCTCCCGCCAGCGTTTGGTAATCTATATCCGCCATATTGACCAGCGCCTGCCCCGCCTCATGCAGCGGCTGCCCCATCTGCGACATGGGCGTTCCCGCCCAAAATTCCGCCTCCAGGGTGTCGGGGTTATGGCCGATCATGCCCGTCAGTTGCGCCAGTGACACCAGCGTGCCATCGGTCGGAACCAACGCAGAGAAGGAGTGGGAGGCCCCAACCGGCCGCACCACGCCGCGGCTGTTTTCCAGCATGTCGGCAATGGCCGCTTCGCTGGTGGGCGCGACCCGTTGCGCGGGAATACAGCGCTGGCCACCGGACCAGTTCGACCACGGAATCAGTCTTCGACGCCGCGCGGCTGCCGATACGGGGCTCCAACTTGTCACCGCACCCAAGGCGGCGGCCGTTGAGAGTTGCTTAAGAACGGTTCTGCGAGTAACAGCCACAACTATTCTCCCTTTACACCAGCCATCAGTTCGATCAGTGCGACAAAGTCATCCTCTGAGCACTGGGGACACATGCCCATCGGCGGCATGGAATTAAAACCATCTATGCTGTGATCCAACAGGGTGTCCATCCCCTTGGCCAATCGCGGCGCCCAGGCCTGGACATCACCACTGATCGGTGCGCCGGTACCGGCAACACCGTGGCAATTCATGCAGGAGCTTTCGTAGGTACGGCGCAACACCGGGTCGTTAATTTGTAGCGCTGCAATCGGTGCGGCTGCCTCGGCGGCACTTTCACCCGTTTCTGAACTGCAGGCAACCAGGCCGGAAAAACCGGCAAGCAGCAGCAATGCGATACGTTTTTTCATTGTTTTTTCCTCTTAGTCCGCCGGGGTGCTCGCCAGCGCGTCAAACGTTTTGCGACATTACCGGCCACTGGTCGATGATTTTGCCACCGCGCAGTACCAGTAGATCGCCAAATTCAAGTAGTACACTCTCGCTAATCATCGGCCTTAAGAACACGTGGTCATCCACCTGCAAATTGGTCGCCGGGGAGCCATTGACGATTTCTTGGTTGGCGCTGTGGCCAAAGTTAGCGTTGAATTGCAGCCCCTGCGGCGCTTCGTAGTCTGCGCGCCAATAGCCGCCATAAACGAAATACGTCTGGCGCTGATTGACATCCCACCACGAGAAAATAGCCGACTTATCGTCCAGTGCAGGCAGGCGAATTGGCCCTTCTGCCTTGAGCACCGGCGTGGCAATAAACGCCGCGGGGCGATGCCCTTCCAGGGTGGCAAGATCATAGTGGCTGGGCTTGAGCAGCGCCGTTCCCACACTCACTTCGGTACTCAATGATTCCCGCTCGTGCAGGCGATAACTCGGACTGCCGCCAGTATTTAAGGTAAGACTGCCCTGCCACATCGCCGGGTAGCGTTGCCGGGCGAGGTCAACATAGTGTTGATAGCTTGCCATGGCTTTGTCGAGCAGCTCCTCGGGGCTCCCCAAAATACCCGGCACCCCCGCGCCAACATGGGCGTCGTAACCCATAAAGCCGCTAAAGGTCAGTTGCTCGGGGTGAGCGTGGATCAGGTCGAGAATAGCGATCAGCGCCTCATCACTATCAACACCACCGCGGTGAAGGCCAACGTCGATCTCAACGTTTACCAACATGGAGGTGCCCAAACGGTTTGCCAGCTCCAGATATTGTTGCAAACGCTGTGGGGTATCTATTAACCACTGCAGCTGGCGAGAGGGGTCAAAACTACCGCGATGGCGCGCGTAAAATTCCTCGGCCGACTTAACCGGCAATGGCTTACCCAGCAGTAGATCAGCGTCGGGAATATTTCGTGCATCGTGATTTAAAAAGGGTTGGTGGAAACTCATGAATCGCTTACTCCCGGACTTAGCTGACACATAGTCAAGGAGCTTCATGCTGGGCAGCGACTTTTCTACAATGCGATAGTGCTTGCCGGTTTTGGCCAGACTGTCGGTGACCAAGGCCAAATTATAGTCAACGCGATCCAGGTCTATCACCATCACCGGGCGCATAGGACCATTGCGCTGTAACTCGTCGTTAAGGCGGCGAAAATAGGCGTTATAAGGCTCGCCGTTGTCACCGGGGCGCAACCACAAGCCGCCCAGCCCTGCCGCCATTGTGGCGCCAGCGGCCGCTAATACCCGGCGGCGCTTCATAGCCTGCCTTCCTGAAATTGCCCGAACGTCCACACTGTATTCATTATTATCATTGCCTCTCCGTTGCTGGCTGCACAAGGGGTAGTTAGTGCATAGCATAGCTCGCTCTGACAAGGGCATCTTGACCTTAATGCCTGGAAATTGACCCAACTGTCCACTGTTGGCAGATGATCAGCGCGCCGGACTGTAGTACCTTAAGGCAACGATTCACAGTTCACACACGCCAAACCATGCACAAGGCCAGCCCAGACAACGATGCAATGCAGTACACCGTTGCGGTGCACTTCCTGCGATTGCTCACCGATTACTGCGACGCCAACGGCCTGCCTGCCTCACAGCTACTGGAAAGCCACGGTCTGCCTGTTGAACTGCTGGAACAACCCGAAAAACGCATCCCCTACCTCAGTTATGCAAGCATGCTCGACAGTGCCGCAGCGCAGTTGCGCGACCCGCACCTGGGCTTGCATATGGGCCAGTTCGTGCGACCAGGACATGTGGGGGTGGGCGCGCTGGCGCAGTTCGCCTGCGCCAATGTAGAACAGCAAGTACAGCGCTTAGTGCGTTACTCGGGTTTAGACTACGACGCTTTCCGGGACGAGGTGGTGCACGAAAACGGCGATGTTGTGCTGCGCTGGCATTGTCTGTTGCCGCCGGAAATCGCCCTTAGCCACCACCATGCCGAGCTCAACTTCGCCGTTGTCAAAACCCTTGCTCCTCAGTTTACCGGCAGCGATATTCGCGCCACGTGGATCCGGTTTCGGCATCCAGCACCGGAAGACAGCGAAGAATTGCAACGCTTCTTCGGCTGCCCGGTATATTTCGATGCCGACGTCGACAGCCTCGCCTTCCCGGAGGCGGCACTGGACTTGCCGATACAAATGGCCAATGTTCAGGCGCTGGCCATGCTCGACGACATTTGTGAACAACAACTGAAGCAGCTAAGCCGGGCGCAGCCGCCGCAATGGCTGAAAGATTGCAAACGCAGCATTGCCGAGCAACTGCATAACGGCACCCCGGACCTAAGCCACGTCGCACAGAAACTGGAGGTCAGCCCACGCAAGCTGCGGCGCCTGCTGGCTGAGCAAGAGTTGAGCTTTCGGCAATTGATCGACGAACTGCGTCAAACCCTGGCCGAGCAGTATATGGCTGACCCGGAACTGAGCCTGGCGGATGTCGCAGCACTGCTGGGGTTCTCAGAACAAAGCGCATTCCAGCGCGCCTATCGCCGCTGGACAGGCGAGTCACCGGGGAAAAGTCGCCGCTCGGCGCGCAGTGAATAAGCCCGGGCGTGTGCTAGGGCCTGTTCACACTAATCCAATTGTCACTGCTGGAGGTCATTTTTGCCTCCAGCTAGGCGCCAGACGCGCCGTTTAGTCACTCTAAACAAGTGGCTGGCAACAACGCTGGGGGCAAAAATGGCCCCAGCCCTATGGGTTGCGGCTAAAAAAGCACCACTCGTCGTTGCTCATCGCTTATTTGGAATAACCAAACTACGCTCTTCGCGCCTAGATTGGTGCTTTTTTAGCCACAACAGTAATAATCGGATTAGTGTGAACAGGCCCTAGGCAATTCAGTCGCTGACCTTGTCATCGAGAAACCTTTCCATCACCACACAGGCCGTCAGGTCACCACTTACATTCACTGCCGTGCGACTCATATCTAAAATGCGATCCACGCCTAAGATCAGTGCCAGCCCCTCGGCCGGCACCCCCATTCCCTGAACGATTGTCGCCAATATCACAATACCGACGCCCGGCGTACTCGGCGAACCGATAGACGCCCCCACGGTGGTCACCGACAACAACAGCAACTGGGCAATGCTCAGTTCAATGCCATATACCTGAGTAAGGAAAACCGCCGCTATGACTTGGTAAAGCGCCGTGCCGTCCATGTTCACCGTAGCGCCCAGGGGCACCACAAACTGTGACACCGCCGGTTTTACCCCCAGGGATTCTTCCGCTGTTTTCATCGACAGGGGCATTACCGCTGCCGAACTGGACGTGGAAAACGCCAACAGCTGAACATTGGATATTGACCGCAGGAACGCCAGGGGTGAACGGCGCGCCAGCACAGTGACAATCAGCAAATAGAAGCCCAGCAATATCACCAAGCCCAACAGCACCGTTGCCACGTAGGTCGCCACGCCAATAATCGCGTCGAAACCCACCTGCACACTGATTTGCGCCAGCAAGCCGAATACCGCAATCGGCGCCAATGCCATCGCCCAACTGACGATTTTCATCGACACATCCTGCACCGACACACATAAGTCCAGCAGGGGTTTTGCACGCCGCTCGCTGATCGACACCATCGCCACCGCGATAAAAATAGCCAGTACAACAATCTGGAACATTGATCGCGACAACAGCGCACTGGTCGGGTTAGCGGGGATAATTTCAATCAGTCGGTCTGGCAACGAGGCCACGGCAACGGCGGATTCAGGCGCCGTTGCCGTGGCCAGCTCTGCGCCGACATCGATGTACTGACCAGGCTGTAACCACAGCGCCACAATACAGCCAATGAAAACCGCCACGCTGGTCGTAAGAATAAAATACGGCGCAATGCGCAGGCCTATCTGCTTCAGAAATTTGGGGTCGCCACTACTGGTAATCCCCAAAATAATGGAGGACAGCACCAGTGGCACCACCACCATTTGAATCATGGCGAGGAAAAGCCGCCCCGGCAGGGCCAGCCATGCGGCGAGTAAGCTGGCCGTATCGCTGGCTACCAGCGCGCCACCGCTGGGTGACAGACACAAGCCGAGCGCCACGCCGAGCACCATTGCCAGCAGAATCTGCGCCCACAGTCGCCCCCGCAGCAAGTAGTCGAGCCGCGAAGCCAGGCGGCGCGGGCTGCTGGGTGTTAGTGCCGCAGGAAACAGACTCATGACAACGCTCCGTCGTTACCAGAGGGCGCGCTGACTGGCGGCTTAAGCAAGTAATATGACGCAGGCACAAATACCAAACTGAGCACCGACGACAAGGACAGCCCGCCAATAATCACTGCCGCCAGCGGCGTCCACAGCGGCCCGCCAAAAAAGAACAATGGCAACAAGCCCACAACAGTGGTGACCGAGGTTAACAAAATCGGCCGAAAACGCTGCTGCGCCGCCTCGATAATCGCCGTTTTCAGGTCGCTGTTCGCCCGCTCAATATCAATCTGATCGATCAGCACGATCGCATTGTTAATGATGATACCGGCCAAACTTATTAAGCCTAGTGTGCCCATAAAAGACAGCGGCTGCCCGCTGGCTATAAGGCCCAGAGGGGCACCAATAATCACCAGTGGCACTGTGGTGAATACAATTGCCGCACGGCGGAAAGAGTTAAACTGAAATACCACCAACAGCACCATTAAGGCAAAGGCCGCGGGCAAACCGGCAGCCAACTTTCCATAGATTTCATGGCTATCGGCAATTTCCCCGGCGATTGACAGGCTGTAGCCCTCGGGCAGGACGATGCTGTCCAAGTCATTTTGCACACGCTCCAGCAGCGCTTCGGCAGTGAAGGCCTCGCTCTTCGCAGTGATCGTAATCATGCGCTGCTGATCGTTGCGGCGCAGCTGTGAAAACTCGAGTTCGGGCCGGATAACCGCGAGCTGCCCCAACGGCACCACGGCTCCGCTGTCAGAGAGTACAGAGATATCGCGCAGATCGTCGATGCTATCGCGGTCCTTCTCGCTGGCACGCAGGACGATGGGCAGTGAACGGTCGTGGTCGTGAAACACAGAGATCGCACTGCCATCAAAGTAGGCGCTAAGTACCCGACTCAACGACGCCGAGCTAACACCTAAGCGCCGCGCTTTATTTTGGTCGACATCGATCATCACCTTAACGATTTTTTCGCCCCAGTCATTGCGGTTGTCCACCATTGCGGGCACCGGGTAAAACACGGCTTCAACATCGCGCGCCAATTCCAATAGCCGGTCGGCGTCTGGGCCGGTCAACTCAAGCTGCAAAACCCCCGATTCCTTGGCCCCCATCGCCAGGCGTTTTACCGTAAAACGCGCCTCTGGAAAGTACTGATGAGCATGGCGGCGAACACGCTCCTGCACCGTCAGCGAACTCTGCATATCAGCGGTATTCAGCAAAAAGAAGGCGCTGGTTGGCGAGCGCTCGGCAGGGTTGAGCGTAAGATAAAAACGCGGGCCGCCGTCGGCGATGTAAGCGGTATAGTTGCGCAACTCGGGGTTGGCCTCGTCGTCAGCAAGCCAGTCGCCAAACGCTTTGGACAGCCGCAGTGTCTCGTTGATATTGCTACCCATTGGCAGCTCCATATATACCAGCACCTCACCGCGATCAGAGGGCGGAAACAACTGGCTCGGCAAACGAGAGAACAGTAGGGCTCCAGCAACGACAAGAAGTGCAGTAGCCGCCAATACCCAGGGCGCACGCGGCAGGCAGAATGCTAAAAGGCGCCGATAGTAATTCGCCCCCGCCGCGGGTTTATCCACGCGCGAGGTTTTAGGCTGCACGAAGCGCGCCGCAATCAACGGTAGAAAATACATCGCGCTCAGCCACGAGCCAAGCAAACTCAGCGCAACCACGCTGGCCAGTGAATAGGCGTACTCGCCCTCCGGCCCCTCCAGCAAAAAGAACGGCAGAAACGCCGCCGCGGTTGTACCCGAGGCGATCGCCAGTGGAATGGCAAACTGCTTGGCTGCGGCGCGCGCCGCCAGCGTCCGCGCCTGCCCTTGCTCGACCCGGCGCAACACGTCCTCGACGACGACCACGCCATTGTCGACAAGTAAGCCCAGCGAGATAATTACCGCCGCTATCGACACCTGCTCTAGCGCAATCCCCAGTACGCGCATCCCCATCAGCGCAAACAACACCGCAAAGGGGACAATCGCGGCAATAACCACCCCGGTTCTTAGCCCGAGAAAGACCATCACCACCAGCAAGACCACCACAAAGGTCTCGGCGACATTGAGCAAGGCACCGCGCACGGAACGGCGCACCTCATCGGGCTGAAAGCTGACAAAGTCAAAGGCGTAGCCTATCGGCTGCTGTTGCTCAAAGGCGGCAACCTCGTCGCGAATACGCTTACCCACCTTGAGGATATCTTCGCCGCTTTGCATTTCGACAGAGATAGCGATCGCCGGCTCGCCATTGGCGTATACCGGTCGCGTCAATGGGTCGGCAAAGCCTCGCCTCACGTGAACAATGTCGGCCAACCGCACGAAGTTGTCACCAATACGCGTTTTGCTCAGTAACGCGGCAATATCCTGCTCACTGCGAAAATCGCCGCTGGTTTCCAGCAAAAGGCGTTTACCGCCGGCATTGAGCTGCCCTGAGGGCAGGATAATGTTTTGCTCTCGCAACTCATCTATAACCACAGCCAACTGCATGCCGACGGCAGCGAGACGGTTGGCATCGAACTCCAGCCATATCTTTTCTGCCTGCTGCCCGTAAAAGTTCACTTTGGAAATGCCGGCAATGGTGTACAAACGGCGCTGCAAATCCTCTGCCGTATCGAGCATTTCAGCGTAGTCAAAGCCCTCGGCAGTCATCGCGATCGTCGCAATGCTGACATCGCCGTAATCGGTGTTCACGAACGGGCCCAGGGTATCCGGTGGCAGCTCGCGGGTGACTTCGCTCATTTTATCGCGCAGCGCCTGCCAAATATCTTCGAGGTCATCGTAGCGGTCGTAGAGCGTCACGCGAAAACTCACCTGCCCGGTAACCAGCAGCGTCTCTATTTCTTCCACCTCGGGGATAAGACGGATTTTGCGTTCGACTGGCTCAGCAATAAGAGTTTCCATTCTTGCAGGCGGCATACCGGGAAACAAAACGGTGACCATGGCGGTGCGAATGGTGATTTCAGGTTCTTCCCGTTTGGCCAGATCGGTGTAGGTCAAACCACCGCTTAATAGCAGTGCGAGCATCACAAATACGGTTAGGCGATTTCGCTCAAGCCCCAGGCGAATCAGCGACATCATAACTGCGGCTCCAGCAGTTTCACTTTCATACCATCGCGCAGATACGACACGCCCGCCGCGGCCACTCGATCACCCGCCGACAAACCTTTGCTGACTATCACTTCGTTACCGCGTACCTCGGATACCGTTACCGGGCGAGCGACAACGGACTGGCTGGCGGCGTCGTAAACATACACCAGCGCTTCGAAGTGCTTGGCGGTCAGTCGACTGGCATTGTCAAATACCAAACAATTCAATGGCAGCAGGAAACCGCGGTAATCGGCGGGCAAGGCGATATCGGCAATCACCTCAGCCGACATACCTACTCGGAGTGTTTGCGGGACAGCGTCCAGCACAGCAACGACCGGAAAGGCCGAGACACTCGCGGCACGGCTGCCCACTTCACTAATTTGCCCCTCGAACTGTACGTCGCCAAGCTCTGCCATTTGCACGGCAACCGCCTGCCCCACCGACATACTGTTAATCACTGACGATGGCACACTGAAGGCCACCTCAAAGGCATTTTCGGAGTACAAGGTCAGCAGTGTCTGTCCAGCCGCTACCGTTGCAAACGCCTTGGCACGCACGTTGGCAACAATGCCGTCAAACGGGGCGCGCAGTGCCGACTTGCGCAAGTTTTCCTCAGCCAAGGCCAGGCCCTGTTCGGCACGCTCAAGCTGCGCCGCGGCGGTCGCCAGCGCCGCCTCTGCATCGTCGTAACGCGCACGCGGTATCACGCGTTGTTGCCACATGGCCTCGTGGCGAGTGAAATTACTGCGGGCATTCTGATAGCCTGCCTGCGCCTGGGCGAGCGCGGCTTTTGCATCCTGACGGTGCAATGCAATACGCGCTGTATCAAGCTGCAATAGCAACTCTCCACGCGCGACTCGCTGCCCTTCCTGAAGCTCGACCTGCCCCAGCTGACCGCCGATATCAAACGACAACTGCGTTTCATCGTGGGCCGCAAGAACACTGGGAAAGCGCCGCTGAACCATCTTCGCTGAATCCATAACCTGATATACCTTCAATCCCCGCGGCGGCATTTCGCGATTATCGGCAGGTTTCGCACAGCCAATCAGCAGCGCACTTATCACAACAGCAAAGAATAATTTAGGCATGAGTTAATATCTTAATCAGCGCGCTACAGAAGCGCAGGAGAGAATAAACAGCACGGCAAAAAGGCCGCTACAGCACCGTGCCAACGGCGCTGCCAACCGCAGCGGTTAGCAGCATGGCCAGCGCCCCCCAGAAGGTAACGCGCAAGGCCGCAGCACGAATTGGCGCGCCGCCCACATAGGCCGCACTGCCACCGAGCAGGGCCAGGAATAATAAAATTGCCACAGGCATCACCGTGAGCAACAGGGGCGGAGACAGCGCAATCGCCAAACCCAGTGGCAACGCGCCCCCCAAGGCAAAACTGGCTGCAGACGATACCGCCGCGAGCAGCGGTTTCGCCCGGTGGTAAGGTGACAAGCCGAGCTCGTCGCGACTGTGCGCAGCCAGGGCATCGTGATCCATCATCTGCGAGGCAACTTGCTCTGCCAGCGCATCATCAAGGCCGCGCTGGATATATATCTGCGCCAGCTCTTCATGCTCCTGCACTGGATTTTCCGCCAACTCGCGCCGCTCAATCTCGATGTCGGCGCGTTCTATATCGGCCTGAGAACTCACCGACACATACTCGCCAGCGGCCATCGACATCGCGCCGGAAACCACGCCAGCCA
>Ga0208468_1000007_pt1 | contig 169534 bp, 166 predicted proteins | sample DeeseametaMP0960_FD_184198 | JGI IMG/M metagenome (GOLD analysis project Ga0208468, IMG submission 184198) | Marine microbial communities from the Deep Indian Ocean - MP0960 (SPAdes) | ecosystem: Environmental > Aquatic > Marine > Oceanic | place: East of Madagascar, South Indian Ocean... | reverse complement strand
GGCTTGGGCCGTACGCCGGTTATCGGCAGTGTTATCCACGAGGCCTTGCCACCGCGCCACCTGCTCAGCTACCTGGAGGCCATCGTTCGGGTTTACAACCAGTTGGGCCGCCGTGACAACAAATTCAAAGCGCGTATTAAAATTTTGGTTCGCGCGATGGGCGCAGACGCCTTCAAAGCTAAAGTGGAAGAAGAATGGGCCTTTATTAAAGATGGCAATTTAGACCTTCCCGACGAGGAAATTGCCCGCGCTCAGTCATTTTTCACTCGCCCGGATTACGAGGCGCTGGAAAATGAAGATCTCCAGGCCCTCGCCCTCGAGAATGTCGATTTCGCCCGCTGGCTCAACCACAACGTGCACGCCCACAAACAACGTGGCTACGCGATCGCTACCCTATCGCTGAAGACCACCGGCGTCGCACCGGGCGATATCACTGCAGAACAGTTTGAAGCGGTCGCGGACCTCGCCGAGGAGTTTGGCTTTGGTGAAATTCGCTCAACCCATCAACAGAATCTGGTACTACCCGATATTCAGCAGCGCCAGCTTTTTGCTCTATGGCAAAAACTTGTCAGCCTGGAGCTTGCCAGCCCGACGGTAGGCACGATGAACGATATCATCTGCTGCCCCGGCGGTGATTTCTGCTCGCTGGCCAACGCCAAGTCGATCCCCATTGCAGAAGCCATTCAGCGCCGCTTCGACGATCTGGACTACCTTTACGACCTGGGCGACATAGAGCTGAATATCTCCGGCTGTATGAATGCTTGTGGCCACCACCACATTGGTAATATCGGTATCCTCGGCGTCGATAAAAAAGGTCAGGAGTTCTATCAAGTGTCGCTCGGCGGTCAGCAGGGGCTGAATGCATCGCTGGGTAAGATCCTTGGCCCTTCTTTTGCGCAAGACGAAATTCCCGACGTCGTTGAGAAAATACTCAACTGCTACCTTGAAAAGCGCCACCCCGAAGAGCGCTTTATCGATACCTACGAACGCATAGGCCTGGCGCCGTTTAAGGAGCGTGTATATGCCTAAGATTATTAAGAATGGTCAGGTTGTTGACGACAACTGGCAAGTTTGGCGCGACGCCGAGACCTTACCGAGCACCGACCATGTTATCGTTCCGCTGGCGCTCTGGCAGCAGCAGCGCGACGCCCTGCTCGCCCTGGGCCAAATAGCCGTTTATCTGGCCAGTGACGAGTCACCTAAATCACTGAGCGACGATGACTTGTCAACGCTCAGCTTTGTGGCGGTAGACTTTCCGAAGTTTATGGACGGCCGCGGCTTCAGTTATGCCCGCGAGCTACGCGAGCAACGCCGATATCAGGGCGAAATTCGTGCCGTCGGTGATTTTATTCGCGACCAGCTGTTCTATATGAAGCGCTGCGGATTTTCCAGCTATGCCCTGCCCAGCGACGAGCTGGAAGCCGCGCTGGCCAGCCTGAACGACTTCAGCGAAAGCTATCAGTCCAGTGTGGACCAGCCACTCCCCCTGTTCCGGCGTCGCCAAGCGTAATTGCACACTAAACCCGCTATGCGGGTTTTTTTACGCCTCTCATTCCCTCCGCTATGCTGAGTAGTGCCGGATCATTGTGATACGGCGCAAGTAGAGCAGCAGGAGCGCGTGTGGAAACCAGCCTGACCTTCTCATTTTTTCTTATTTTTAGCGGCGCCGCCTTGCTGGCCTCGCTCGCCTTAATCAGCCGTCAGCCGCTACTCATTGCCTATATTGCACTGGGCGCAATCATTGGCCCCTACGGTGGCGGCTGGGTTACCGATTTAGGCTTATTGGCAGAGATCGCCGAGTTTGGCATCGTGTTTTTGCTTTTTCTGCTCGGTCTGGATATGCAGCCCCAAGCGCTGCTGCACAGCCTGAAAAAAACCACAGGCATGGCGCTAATTAGCTCCACAATATTCCTGGCCATTGGTTACAGTGTTGGCGTGGCGTTTGGCTTTACTCAGGCCGAGGCGTGGATAATCGGGGCCGCGATGATGTTTTCCAGCACGATTATCGGCATTAAATTACTGCCAACCACCGTTTTGCACCACCGCGAAAACGGCGAACTAATGGTCGGGATTTTATTGCTGCAAGACATGATCGCCATACTCGTACTACTGTTAATTTCCAGCGTTAGCCAAGGGGAGTTATCACCGATCAGCCTCGGTAAAACCCTCGTCGCGCTCCCCCTGCTCTGCGCCCTGGCGTTTGTCGCTGTACGCTACTTATTACTGCCACTTATTCAGCGCTTTGACCGCTTTCAGGAATACATTTTTTTGCTGGCGATAGGTTGGTGCTTAGGGCTTGCCGAGGCGGCCCATGCGATGGGGCTTTCTGCGGAAATGGGCGCCTTTCTCGCCGGCATAAGCCTCGCTACCAGCCCGATATCCCAGTACATCGCGATTAGCCTTAAGCCGTTAAGAGATTTCTTTTTAATATTGTTTTTTTTCTCGTTGGGGGCACGCTTCAATCTGGCGCTGATCACAGAAATAGCCGCCCCAGCCCTCCTTCTCGCCGCGATACTACTCACGATAAAACCACTGAGTTTTCGCTTTCTTCTGCGGCGAACATTAGCGTCTAAGCGGCTATGCTGGGATCTGGGGCTTCGCCTGGGGCAGATCAGCGAATTCTCGCTGTTGATCGCCTATCTGGCTTTTGACCAAGGCGTCATTGGCAGTAGCGCGTCTCATCTCATTCAGGCTACCGCCATTCTGAGTTTTGTTGTGTCATCGTATATTGTTGTGCTCAACTGCCCGACGCCCATCGCTATTCGCGATGAGCTACGCCGGGACTAAGCGCTTTATTGAAACAGCACTGAAAAGGTGACGGGCACCGCCAGCGTAATGGAATTCAGCCCAGCAAGTTGTCGCAGTTTGTCTATGCCCTGCTCCAAGCCCAAAGCGGCGATATCGATAAACGCCGGCGACGTGGTTACCACACGAATATCACCATTTTCCAGCCGGCTTACCAGCGTATTAAAACGCAATGCCTGGCGCTTGCCGCCCAGCATCAGTTCCCCCTCAACGGTCATCGCTTGCGGCGAAGATACCTCAATAGCAGCAAGGGCATCCGTATCAATTGTGGCGTTGAACGTGGCCAATGGCTGGTTATCGACATCAAAAAGGTATTTTTTGATTCGCTTGTCGCGAATATCAATCCCTGAGTCAATGCTTGCCAGGTCGATATTGATAAGCGCTTTGCCGGTGGTGGTATTAAGCTGCCCGGTAACAGCATCAAAGCTAAACAACTCGGCAACGCGATTGTTTTTTACGCTCACCACATTGAGCATCGACGATTTGCTAGCCAGTTCCAAGGCCTGAGTCGCCATCGCTGCGGCATACAAGCAAAGCCCAAATACGATTTTTTTCATTACCTGTCTCCCACCGTGAACAGACGCCGGAGTACCCGACCTCCAATTGTCTTTATCTGACTCTATTTACTACGCTAAATTCCCGATATTGCGAGCACAAAAAACCCGGCCTAAGCCGGGTTTTTTGTGCTCACTAGCTGAAGGGCTATCAGATAGCACTTTCCAGCTCAGGCAAGGCGTCAAACAAGTCTGCAACCAGACCGTAATCAGCAACCTGGAAGATAGGCGCATCTTCGTCTTTGTTGATAGCAACAATGACTTTTGAGTCCTTCATACCAGCCAAATGCTGGATAGCACCAGAAATGCCGACAGCGATGTACAGCCCCGGTGCGACGATTTTACCCGTCTGACCTACTTGCATATCGTTAGGTACGAAGCCCGCGTCAACAGCCGCGCGCGATGCACCAACTGCTGCACCAAGCTTGTCTGCCAGGGAGTACAGCATGCTGAAGTTGTCGCCATTTTGCATACCGCGGCCACCAGAGACTACGATGTCTGCGGCAGTCAGGTCTGGACGATCGCTCTTAGCCAGCTCTTCTTTCTCGAAGCTGGACTTACCCGCATCGTGTGCGCTAGCAACCGCTTCTACGGCAGCAGAACCACCTTCTGCGGCAGCAGCATCGAACGCCGTTGCACGAACAGTGATAACTTTGATCGCGTCAGAAGACTGGACAGTGGCGATAACGTTACCGGCATAGATGGGGCGCTTGAAGGTATCCGCGCTCTCTACCGAAATGATCTCTGAAATTTGCGCAACATCCAGCAACGCGGCAGCACGAGGAAGCGTGTTCTTACCGTTAGTGGTCGCAGGAGCCAGAATGTAACCGTAGTCTTTGCCCAATTCTGCGATCAACAGCGCCACATTCTCAGCCAGCTGGTGACCGTAGGCTGCGTTGTCTGCAACCAGCACCTTGCTGACGCCGTCGATTTTAGCCGCCGCTTCAGCCGCTGCACCACAGCCTTCACCCGCAACGAGTACGGCGATATCGCCACCGATAGCTTTCGCTGCGCTGACTGTGTTCAGGGTTGCCCCATTGATAGAGGCGTTATCGTGTTCTGCAATAACTAGAATACTCATTAGATTACCTTCGCCTCGTTCTTCAGTTTCTCAACCAGTTCGGCAACGTCCGCAACCTTGATACCCGCTTGACGCTCTGCAGGCGGCTCAACCTTCAAGGTTTTCACACGTGGTGTAACATCGATACCCAGCTCGTCTGGCGTCAGTGTATCGAGAGGCTTCTTCTTCGCCTTCATGATGTTAGGCAGTGACGCGTAACGAGGCTCGTTCAAGCGCAGGTCAGTCGTTACGACTGCGGGCAATGCCAGTTTAACGGTTTGCAGACCGCCATCAATTTCGCGAGTCACTGCAACGCTGTCGCCGTCAACAGCAACTTCTGATGCGAAAGTACCCTGAGCCATTCCGGTCAGTGCCGCCAGCATTTGGCCGGTTTGGTTGTTGTCGCCGTCGATCGCCTGCTTACCCATGATCACGAGTTGCGGCTGCTCTTTGTCAACAACGGCTTTGAGTACTTTAGCGATACCCAGTGGCTGAACGTCTTCTTCCGTTTCTACCAGGATGCCGCGGTCAGCGCCCAGGGCCAACGCAGTACGGATCTGCTCTTGAGCCACTTTAGGACCGATTGAGACAGCGATGATTTCAGTAGCAACACCTTTCTCTTTCAGGCGTACCGCTTCTTCAACAGCGATTTCACAGAATGGATTGATCGCCATTTTGACATTATTCAGATCAACGTCTGTACCGTCCGACTTCGGACGCACTTTGACGTTGTAGTCAACAACTCGTTTGACAGCAACAAGAACCTTCATGGATTCCCCAGTAAACGCGTAAATGAAATGAAACAGCTAGTCGTCTTTACGCTGCGCATCAATAATTCGATCCGTCCAGACGTTTAGCCCCGTTAAAAAAAGCGCCGTTATATTGACGGCATTGGCCGTCAAGGTCAACATGAGTGCGCTATTCAGCCGCTGAATAACAGGCATAGCGCAGTTCTATTTCGCTGAATATCGCCGAAAATACGATCTGCGCGGTCATTCCTGCCATATAAAAAAGAACAACCCCGGGTAATACTGACGTTAAGTTTGACAGCCGAGCGGTGCTTATGTGGCGTTTTTACGTGCTGACACTTATACTTGCGCCTTCAAAAATGGTGTCAAAACGCCCAGCCAATAAGGGCTACACCTGTGCTTAATCTTAGAGGAGAGAGTCTGTGGAACGCGAATCAATGGAATTTGACGTCCTGATCGTCGGTGCTGGGCCTGCAGGTTTGGCAGCAGCTTGCAAAATTCGCCAGTTAAGTGAAACCAGCGGAAAAGACATCAGCGTTTGTGTTGTAGAAAAAGGTTCTGAGGTCGGCGCCCACATTCTATCTGGCGCAGTATTTGAACCCACCGCGCTGGACGAGCTATTCCCGGACTGGAAAGAAAAAGGCGCGCCGCTGCACACGCCAGTGACTGGTGATGATATCTACTTCATGACCAGCGGTGAAAAAGCCATCAAAGTTCCCGACTTCGCTGTGCCCAAAACGATGCACAACGAAGGTAACTACATTATTAGCCTGGGCAACCTGTGCCGCTGGCTGGCCGAGCAGGCCGAAGGTATGGGTGCAGAGATCTACCCCGGCTTTGCCGCTGCTGATGTTCTGTACAATGACGACGGTAGTGTAAAAGGTATCGTCACTGGCGATATGGGCATTGCCGAAGATGGCAGCCAAAAAGACAGCTACATGCCCGGCATGGAGCTGCATGCAAAATACACCCTGTTTGCAGAAGGCTGCCGCGGTCACCTCGGCAAGCGTTTGATGGAAAAATTCGACCTGAATGCGGGCAAAGAGCCCCAGCATTACGGCATCGGCATTAAAGAACTTTGGAAAATCGATCCCGCCAAGCACGAACAAGGTAAGGTCGTTCATACTGCCGGCTGGCCACTCTCTGAAAATGGCGCCCTCGGTGGCTCTTTCCTCTACCACCTGGAAGACAACCAAGTCGCAATCGGCCTGATTACCGACCTCTGCTACGATAACCCGTGGCTGTCTCCCTTCGAGGAATTCCAACGCTATAAGCAACACCCCGTCGTCAAGCAGTACCTCGATGGCGGTGAGCGCGTGTCCTACGGCGCTCGGGCTATCGCAAAAGGCGGCCTGCAGTCTCTACCAAAAATGACCTTCCCAGGTGGTCTGCTGATTGGCTGTGACGCGGGCACGCTGAACTTTGCCAAGATCAAAGGTAGCCACACCGCGATGAAGTCCGGTTTGCTGGCCGCGGAAGTTGTCCACAAGGCGCTGACTGAAGACAATAAATCCGGTGAAGAACTCACCGAATACACCACTGCCTTTGAATGCTCCTGGCTGTATAAAGAGCTGTACGCTCAGCGCAACTTTGGCCCAGCTCAGCACAAGTTCGGCAACTTCTTCGGCTCGGCCTATGCCTTTATCGATCAGAATATCTTTGGCGGCAACCTGCCTTGGACGCTGAGCGATACCAAGCCTGATTACGCGCAAATGAAGCCTGCAGACAGCTGCAAAAAGATTGAGTACCCCAAGCCTGATAACAAGCTGAGCTTTGACCGCTTGTCGTCAGTATTCCTCTCAAACACTAACCACGAAGAAGATCAGCCCTGCCACCTGACGTTGAAGGACGCCGAGCTGCCTATTCGTGACAACCTGCCCAAGTACGCCGAGCCCGCTCAGCGTTACTGCCCAGCAGGAGTGTATGAGGTGGTCGAAGACGAAGGTGGCCAAGCGCGCTTCCAAATCAACGGGCAAAACTGCGTGCACTGCAAGACCTGTGACATTAAGGACCCCGCCCAGAATATTGTGTGGGTGACTCCTGAAGGTTTGGGCGGGCCGAACTATCCCAACATGTAGTTAAGACGCTTCAACAAAAAAGGCAGCCATCTGGCTGCCTTTTTTGTTTTCATCTCCCCAAAATGTCCGGGGTTACTTACACACGCCCTAGCTCAAATTGCTCACCAGCGCTGCGAACAATGAGTCGATCGCCATGCTGCTCAGCCAGATCTACCAGGCGGTAAAAACAGGCGCGATTCACTCTTGCTGACAAACCGTGCTCGAGAGCAACGGCCGGCCTCGGCTCCCCCGAATCAGGTGACTCGGTCACACTGAGCCGGTGCTGAGGACCGAGCTCATGCCATGTATCGACGTTAGTTTTAACAGCAATTCTACGCCCTTCCGACGTTGATTCGCCTACTTCCATGTCAACGATCAGCAGCGGGAGGTCTTCAACCTGTAAGCGCCATTTCTCGACCGGAGTGACTAAATAATAGTGACCATCCGCTTCGCACCGCAAAATAGAGGCAAATAGCTTAACCAACTCATGGCGCTTGATTTCGCCACCTTCGTGAACCCAACGCCCGTCAGCCAAAATCTGAATGTCGATTTCGCCACTCAGCGCCGGCTGCCACTTTTCAATCGGTGGTCTGCCGGCCTGGTCTTTCAATAAGCGTTCAATGGTTTCAAGGCTACTCATGGGGCTCTCCCTAGGGTCGCCAAGTGAGCTGCACTCAGCGAATGACTCGCACGTTAACCACACCGTCTAGGTCAGCAATTTTTGCAAGCAATGCGTCGTCGACATTGCCGTTTAAGTCGATAAGGTTATAGGCAATTTCACCGCGGCTTTTATTAAGCATATCAACGATATTCACGTTTGCATCGGATAACAGCGCCAAGATGCTACCAAGAATTTTCGGCACATTGCGATTGGCCACAGCAAGGCGCACATCGCCACTGCGCTCAAGCTGCAGATTCGGAAAGTTTACCGAGTTCTTGATGTTCCCGTTACGCAGGAAATCATCTAACTGATCAGCCGCCATGATCGCGCAATTTTCTTCGGCCTCATCGGTGCTGGCACCGATATGCGGCATCAGCACCACATCCTCATCACGCGCAATCAATTCCGGCGTTGGAAAGTCCGTGATAAAGCGACGTAGCTGCCCGGCATCCAGGGCATCGATCACCGCGGCAACATCAACAATCTCTTCACGTGCGAAATTCAGCAAACACGTGCCTGGGCGACAATTACTCAGAAGCTCGGCATTCACCAGCCCTCGCGTTGCATCGAGTACCGGGAGATGGAGGGTGATGTAATCGGCACGCGTGAACAAGCTGCCCAGGTTCTCCATTTTTTTCACCGCGCTTGGCAAACGCCATGCCGCATCGACTGACAGCGCGGGGTCGTAACCAATAACCTTCATGCCCAGGTCAAGCGCAGCTCTGGCGATCATCGAGCCAATAGCCCCCAGGCCAACGATACCCAGAGTGCGGCCCGCCAGCTCATTTCCCTTAAAGCGTTTCTTTTCCTTTTCTAATAATTTGGCAAGGGCGGCGCCGTCTTTCATGTCCCCTAGCGTATTCACGTAGGAAATTCCTTCGAGAATACCGCGCGAACCCAACGTCAAGCCCGCTATGACCAGCTCTTTTACCGCGTTGGCATTAGCACCCGGGCTATTAAATACCGGGATACCCCGGTCTGTGCACTCCGCGACGGGCACGTTGTTAGTGCCAGCCCCTGCGCGAGCGATGGCTTTGACCGATTGCGGAATATCCGCGCCCTGCAATTTGTGGCTACGCAGCAAAATGGCGTCGGGTGAGCTAAATTCGCTGGCGATCTCATATTGTTCGCGAGGCAGGCGCTCGAGGCCTTTCACAGAGATTTGGTTCAGGGTAAGAATTTTGTACACACATCCTCCTTGGCAGGGACTGCAGCAGAAACCAAGCCTATGATTTAGCCGCAGGTAGTAATTCAGCGAGTTGACCGAGCTCGGACATTTCAACGAGAGGCAAGCAATGGAACGCTTTGATATCAGCTATTTTTCCTGCCACAGCGATAGCAGCCGTAAAATCTTCATCTTGAGCAAGTAAGCGCAATTCCCAACGCTCGGCGTCATCGGCGTCAAAGCGGCTTACGTCCAAACCATCGAGTAGTACCGAAAAATCGTGCAGCGGAATCGACAAGCCTTTACCGCGCGCTTTCAAATACGCCTCTTTCAATGTCCAGGAGCGAAAGAAAACACTTAGCCGCCCTTCTTCCTCAACTTCGCGTAATGCAAGCATTTCCGCGGGAGAAAGATAATCATCGGCAGCGTCCAGCATTCCCTGGCTATCGGTTTGGAATTCGACGTCCACGCCAATATCACAGCCACTGGTCACTGCACAAAGCGTTAAGCCGTGGGTGTGGGCGGCATTAAAGCTAACGCTATCGCTGTACGCTGGTAGAAAAGGTTTACCGAAGTCGTTGCTGTCGAATGTCAGCTGCTCCGGCTCCTGCCCCGTGTACTGCGCCAGTACTGTGCGCAAAAACGCTCTACTGGCCAGGTATTCTTCTGCTTGTCCAGCATGCTGACGCTGCTCGTATTCCTGCTTCTCTTCATCAGAGAGCATATTCAAATAGCGATCCATCTTCGCTAATAGTCGCGGGTCGTCAGTCGCACAACACCAAACGTCCACTTGACCCGCCGACAGGCGCCGTTGTTCGCTCGCCTTATTCATTATTCTATCCTTACCAGGGCATTCGCCCCGGTAGTGTATGGGGTACTTCGTCGCTTACCTGATATCAACCTGTTAGTTGATGGTGATATCTGCGTTATTCCACAAATTGTTAAAATAGTTAGCAAACGCTTGAGATGACGCATTCTGAGCAACGCTTCGACGCAAATTTAACAATGCTTCAGCCTCGAGAGCGGCGCGTTGACCGGGCTCGCTCGCAAGAAGTTGAACAACCGTGTAATCACCGCTCTGCTGATGCAATGTCGCCGCAACGGCCTTATCTTGCGCCGGTGCCGCCAATTCAAAAACGAAACGTCGCAGCGCCGGCTCTACGCTGATGTCACTGCGGCGGATATCCTGCATCGCCTGCCAGTCCAGACCGTGCTGCTTGGCAACTGCCTCTGCACGCTGACCGGCAGCTAATTGTTGCTCTATCTCCTGGGCGTCGGCTTTTGCCTGCTGCGCCGCTTTCTCTGTTTGCAAGCTCACTTCAATTTCTGCTCGCACATCTTCAAAGGGCCGCAGCTGGGGCGCTTGATATTGATCGACGTGCAACACCAAGAAGTGATCAGGACTGAGCTCAAACACATCGCTGTTTAACTCTTGTTCTCTCAATTCGCTATCAAACGCGGCTTGTTTGACTCTCTGGTCAGCAAACAAGCCGTCATTATCCTCAGAAGAAAGCCAGTCGCTGCGCTTAACTTCCAGTTCCAGCTCGGCAGCCGGCATAGCGAGGCTTTCTGCGTTAAACACGAGATCGCGCAGCGACTCAACCGCCGCCAATAACTTCGGACGCGCCTTTTGGCGACGAAGTCTTTCAGTAATTGCCAAGCGCTCCGAATCCAAACTGGGCACCTCTGGCTGCTTGACGCTCAGCAACTTAATTAAGTGGACACCTGCTTCAGTTTCAACAGGGTCGGAGACTTGCCCCGCCTCAAGCGCTGCCAGGGCATCTTCAAATTCTGCTGGAAAGCTGTCACCTGCTGTAAAGCCCAGGTTTCCGCCATTGGACGCTGAGCCTGGGTCCTCGGACAACGACTTAGCTAATTCGGCGAACGATTCGCCGGATAGCAGGCGCTGCTTAACTTCATTGAGCTTGGCTACCGCCTGGTCGCGATTAAGCTCATCGTCAATTTCTAACAGTATATGAGCTGCTTCTCGCTCTGTATCCTGCGTCATCCCCTCGATAAGGCGCTCGTACTCGGCGACCACTTGCTGTTCAGACACAGGCTCGTAGAACTGCTCTTCTTTCAGCTCCAGATATGACACTTTTACCTTGGGTTCGCTCTGGAAGCGCGCGCCATTTTCTTCGTAGTAGCTTTTGAGCTCTTCATCAGTCAGCGTGATTGACTTGCGATATTTTTCGAGCGGCACGGTGACGGTTTGAAAATCGCGGCTTTCGTGGATATAGGCGATGGCTTCGTCCAACTCTCTTTCAGTAACGAAAGCCGATGCCGCCACAGATGCCGACAGCTGCTGAATAAGTAAGTCAGAGCGTAGTAATTGTTTGAACAACGCGCTGTTGTAGCCCTGCAGGCGCAATACTTGCTGGTAGCGCTCTTGTGAAAAACGACCATCTTCCTGGAACTGAGGCATGGAGGCGATGGTGATATTTAGCTGCTGGTCTGAAATCTCAATTCCCGCGTCTTCTGCCGCTTGCAAAAGCAACTGCTGTTTAATCAGCGAGTCTAAAGCCGGCTTGCGCAACACGGCATCGTCAAGCATCGAGGGCTCGAGTTTGTCGCCCATCATGTTGATCAAGCGGCGTTTCTGCATGGCAAGTGCCTGCTGCAACTCCGCCTGAGAAATTTTTTCACCATTTACTACCGCGGCCGGTGTCTGTGAGCCACCACTGAAAAGGCTGTCGATACCAAAGAATGCAAATGGCACCACGATAATGGCGATAATGACCTTGGCAGCGGTACCTTGGATATTGTTGCGGATATTTTGCAGCATTTACCTTTGAACCCATTCAAATATAAAAAAAGCGCATCTTTCGATGCGCCTTTCGACAGAGGCGGTACCTCTTCGCGACGACTCTGTCTAACGCTATGACTGTCGCAACTGAACTTAGTTGCAGGCGTCTTTCAGCGCTTTACCAGCCTTGAAGCTAGGAATCTTCGCAGCAGCAATTTCAATTGGCGCACCAGTCTGGGGGTTACGGCCAGTGCGAGCAGCGCGCTCTTTAACACTGAAAGTACCAAAACCGACCAGCGACACAGAGTCGTCAGACTTCAGCGCGTTAGTAATGGCTTCAACTGCTGCGTCCAGTGCACGACCGGCCGACGCTTTAGAGAGATCTGCTGACTCGGCAATGGCGTCGATTAGCTCAGATTTATTCACTTATCCTTCCCCTTCGAATTGTTATGAAAAACTGTATTGCAAAGCTGGTGGCGACGTTAGCATGTAAACACGATGACAGTAGCCGCCGACTCAGAGAGAAGGATTTATACCAACTGCTTCTGGGGCGGTCAAGGAAACTCTGCATCACTGGCCGCATTATCGTAAAACTGCGAAGCATAGAGCACATGCGGCTTGCAGCCTGATCACTGGATGACCAGAACAGCAAGCTCTACCGCCTGCACTCAGCCGACTCAGTGGGCACTGATTCGGCTGTCTTTTTCTCCTTCCGGGTTGTTTTCCAGCGCTTTCTGCTCATCACTCAAACCAGCGAGGTATTCCTCCTCCGAAATCTCCTCGGGCACGCGCTCAAGCGCTATATTAAGCACTTCGTCAATCCACTTGACCGGTTTAATATCGAGATCGGCTTTAATATTTTCCGGAATTTCCTTTAGATCGCGTTCATTTTCGGCCGGGATCAGCACTGTGGTAATACCGCCGCGGTGCGCGGCCAGAAGCTTCTCTTTCAAGCCGCCAATCGCCAATACCTGACCGCGCAAAGTGATCTCACCGGTCATCGCCACGTCGCTGCGGACCGGAATTCCGGTGATAACAGAAACCAGCGCGGTACACATACCTATACCAGCGGACGGCCCGTCTTTCGGCGTTGCGCCTTCAGGCATGTGAATATGAATGTCGTGGCGGTCGTGATACTTCGCCGGCACGCCCAAACGCTTAGACCGACTCCGCACCACCGTCATAGCAGCTTGAATCGACTCCTGCATAACATCGCCCAGCGACCCGGTTTGGATGTGGCGCCCCTTACCAACCACCGACACCGCCTCAATGGTTAGCAGCTCGCCACCCACTTGCGTCCACGCCAGCCCTGTTACTTGACCAACCTTGTTTTCTTCCTCCGCTTTACCGAAGGTAAATTTGCGAACACCCAGGTACTCTTCCAAGTTTTCCGAGGTGACCTCTATAGGCGATTTATCGTCGCTAAGTGCCACATTCTTAACAATTTTACGGCAAACCTTGGCGATCTCTCTTTCCAGTCCCCTGACACCTGCCTCGCGAGTGTAGTACCTGACAATGTCTTGAATCACTTCGTCGCCGATAGACGCTTCTTTTTCCTTCAAACCGTTATTCTTCAGCTGTTTAGGAATGAGGTAGCGCCGCGCTATGTTGATCTTCTCATCTTCGGTGTATCCGGGTATGCGGATGACTTCCATCCGGTCCAGCAATGCCGGGGGAATATTCAACGAATTCGACGTGCAAATAAACATGACGTCGGATAAATCGTAGTCCACCTCGAGGTAGTGATCGTTAAAGGCGTGGTTTTGCTCCGGATCCAACACTTCAAGCAGCGCCGATGCAGGGTCGCCGCGATGATCCATCCCCATCTTGTCAATTTCGTCTAACAAGAACAGCGGGTTACGCACGCCTGTCTTAGACATTTTCTGAATAACTTTACCCGGCATGGAGCCAATGTAAGTGCGGCGATGACCGCGAATCTCTGCCTCGTCGCGAACCCCGCCAAGCGCCATCCGAACAAACTTCCGATTCGTTGAACGCGCGATCGACTCACCCAGCGATGTTTTACCTACCCCTGGCGGCCCCACCAAGCACAGTACGGGCCCTTTCACTTTCTTAACGCGTTTTTGTACAGCCAAGTACTCGAGGATACGCTCCTTAACCTCTTCAAGACCGTAGTGATCGCTGTTAAGGATTTCTTGCGCGCGTTTGAGGTCATGTTTTACACGCGAGCGCTTCTGCCAGGGGATATTTACCAGCCAATCGATATAGCCGCGCACAACTGAGGCCTCGGCAGACATTGGCGACATCATTTTTAGCTTAGAAAGCTCAGCCTTGGCTTTCTCGAGCGCCTCTTTGCTCATACCAGATTCAGCGACGCGCTTCTCAAGCTCTTCAAGCTCGTTGGCGCCCTCTTCTGATTCGCCCAACTCGCGCTGGATCGCTTTCATCTGTTCATTGAGGTAGTACTCACGCTGGCTTTTTTCCATCTGCTTCTTAACGCGCCCGCGAATGCGTTTTTCTACTTGAAACAGGTCGATTTCCGACTCCATCAGCGCCATTAAGTGCTCTAAGCGCTCGCGCTCATCACTCATTTCCAATACCGCCTGCTTCTGCTCGAGCTCCATGCTCATGTGAGCGGCAACGGTGTCTGCCAGACGACCAGGCTCATCAATACCTGATAGAGAGGTCAGTACTTCAGAAGGGATCTTCTTGCTTAAATTAATGTATTTCTCAAACTGGGAGATAGCAGAGCGCAGCATCACCTCAGACTCTTCATCCGGGATCTTCCGCTCAACAATTGGCGAGGCCTCTGCTCTGAAATACTCGTCCTCAGCGGCGATAGCGTCTATCTGTGCGCGATAATCACCTTCAACAAGCACCTTGACGGTGCCATCAGGCAATTTCAACAACTGAAGAATATTGGCGACGGTGCCAATGTCATACAGGTCTTCTGTGGAGGGTTCATCCACATCTGGATTTTTTTGTGCTGCAAGAATAATTTCTTTGTTGTCAGCCATGGCCAGCTCGAGAGCCCGAATCGACTTATCTCGGCCTACGAACAAAGGGATAACCATGTGGGGGTAGACAACTACATCTCGCAGGGGAAGCAGCGGCAACTCTAGAGTTTCACGCTTGTCAGCCATTAGCTCGCCTCTTTTTGAATCATTTTGGGCCCGCAAAACAGGTATACCGCTTTACGATATGCGGGCGGTTATGGTTCTAAGATGGGGATTTGAAGGCAGAAATACAAGACTTGACTGTAAACAAACTGACAAAAAAGCCGCCTGGGAATCAGGCGGCTTTACGTAGGTTTATTCCTCTGGAGCGACCTTTCTTTGGTCGCTGTAGACCAGAATAGGTGGCGATTCACCATTGATCACCGATGCATCCACCACAACCTTGCTGACATTATCCGTGGACGGCAGGTCATACATGGTATCCAGGAGTACAGACTCCAGGATCGAGCGCAGCCCCCGCGCACCTGTCTTACGAACCATGGCCTTCTCAGCAACGGCCCGAAGCCCGTCTTCACGGAAATCAACCTCAACACCTTCCATGTCGAAGAGCTTGGCGTACTGCTTGGTTAGCGCATTACGCGGCTGAGTCAGGATGCTGACAAGCGCCTCCGCATCGAGCTCTTCGAGCGTAGCAATCACCGGCAGTCGGCCGACAAACTCGGGGATCAAGCCATAACGCACCAGATCCTCTGGTTCGACGTCAGCCAGTACTTCACCCACATTGCGGGATTCGTCCTTGCTTTTGACCTCCGCACCAAAGCCGATGCCCCCTTTCTCAGAGCGGTCACGGATGACACGATCAAGGCCCGCAAAGGCACCGCCACAGATAAACAGGATATTCGAGGTATCTACCTGCAAAAACTCCTGCTGTGGATGCTTCCGACCGCCCTGCGGGGGGACCGAGGCTACCGTGCCCTCAATTAACTTCAACAGCGCTTGCTGAACGCCTTCACCGGAGACATCCCGGGTAATTGAGGGGTTATCTGACTTGCGAGAGATTTTGTCGATCTCATCGATGTAGACAATACCCATCTGGGCTTTTTCAACATCGTAGTCGCACTTCTGCAACAGCTTCTGAATGATGTTCTCAACGTCTTCGCCGACATAGCCAGCTTCCGTCAGCGTTGTTGCATCAGCAATTGTGAACGGGACATCCAACAAACGAGCGAGCGTCTCGGCCAGCAACGTCTTACCACTGCCGGTTGGCCCCACCAACAAGATATTACTCTTGCCCAGCTCTACTTCGTCCTTGCTTTTATCGCCGTGGCGGAGTCGCTTGTAGTGGTTGTATACCGCAACCGCCAACACCTTCTTGGCGCGCGCCTGACCAATAACGTACTGATCCAGGGTCGCATTAATCTCCTGCGGCGACGGCAGCTTGTCACTGCCCGCCTCGCTGGCCGCTTCCTGAACCTCTTCACGGATAATATCGTTACAGAGGTCCACGCATTCATCACAGATAAATACCGAAGGCCCCGCAATCAGCTTGCGTACTTCATGCTGACTTTTGCCGCAAAACGAACAATACAGCAGCTTGCCGTTGTCATCTGCGCCGTCTTTACTACTCATTAACAATCACCTTGTCGACGTGTTGGGCATCTTTTTCTGATCTTAAGATGACCCCTTTTGCCCTGTTTTGCAAGTGAACGGCCGCGCCCGCGAGGGCGCGCCCCCTTAGCTACGTGACGTAATAACCTGATCAACAAGCCCGTAATCGCACGACTGCTGAGCATTCATAAAGTTGTCGCGCTCGGTGTCGCGAGCAATGGTTTCGTAATCCTGGCCGGTATGCTCAGCCATTAATTGATTCAGACGTTCGCGAATGATCAAAATTTCGCGCGCATGGATATCGATATCTGTCGCCTGGCCCTGTGCACCACCGCTGGGCTGGTGAATCATCGTCCGCGCGTTAGGCAGAATAAAACGCTTGCCCTTGGCACCACCACTCAACAGGAAGGCACCCATACTGGCCGCTTGGCCAATACACATCGTACTTACGTCGGGCTTGATAAAGCTCATGGTGTCGTAAATCGACAAACCCGCGGTTACCGACCCGCCGGGCGAATTGATATACAAATGGATATCTTTATCGGGGTTCTCGGACTCCAAAAACAGCATCTGCGCCACAATCAGGTTAGCCATGTGGTCTTCAACAGGGCCCACACAGAAGATCACGCGCTCTTTGAGCAGGCGGGAGTAAATATCGTAAGACCGTTCACCGCGTGCCGTTTGCTCAACAACCATGGGCACCAGCCCTAAGTTGTTAATTGTATTGTTATTGATTCCATCAAAGGAGTTTCGGGACATACGCAATTCTCTTCTGTGTCGTGAATTGACTGTTACGTTATGGCATGCCAGAAAAAAATCAAGCGGCGGAACCGAAGTTCAGCCGCTTGACGAAGAGCACTAGTGAACTAGTGTGATCAATCTTCTTCGTCTTCCTGAGCTGGCGGAGACATAACTTCTTCGTAGGTTAAAGTTTCTTCGCTAACCTTCGCTTTTTCAAGAAGTTTTTCAACTACTTCCTCTTCAATAACCATACCCTCAATCTGCTGCAATTGCTGCGGCTGGCTCATGTAGTAGTTGATAACTTCTTCTTTATCTTCATAGCTTGCTGCCATTTCCTCTAAAGTGGCGCGCACTTTATCGGCATCGGCTTTGATCTCTTCCGCAGCAATCAGTTCGTTCAATACCAGGCCCAGCTTAACGCGGCGCTCTGCATTCTCGCGGAACAGGTCGTCTGGCAGGATATCCGCGGGGTTCAACTTTTCCGCCAATGCACCAAATTGCTGCATTTGCTGGTTGCGCAAGGCATCAATTTCCTGAGCGACCAGTGCCTTGGGCACTTGCAGCTCAGCGTGCACGTCAAGAACACCGTCCATCACTTGAGTTTTAATGCGGGTCTTTGTCGCATTTTTCAACTCGCGTTCCATATTCTTTTTCACTTCAGCACGGAAAGCGTCTTCGCCACCCTCTTCCACACCGAACATTTTAAAGAACTCATCATTCAGTTCGGGCAGCGCTTGCTCTTTCACCGCGTTCACGGTGATCGCAAATTCTACCGCGGCACCTTTAAGCTCTTCACTGTGATAGTCCTCAGGGAAGCTCAGCGCTACCACTTTCTCTTCGCCAGCCTTCATGCCGACAATACCGTCTTCGAAGCCTGGAATCATACGACCTGAACCCAATTCCAGATCGGTCCCTTCGCCTTTTCCACCCTCGAATTCTTCGCCGTCCTTTGTGCCAACAAAGTCGATATTCACTTGGTCGCCCGTCGCCGCCTCTCGCTCTACCGCTTCCCAGCTAGCGCGCTGCTTACGAAGGTTTTCGATCATTTTATCCAGGTCGGCGTCGGTGATTTCAGATACCGGCTTCTTGACCTCGATGCTACTGTAATCCAGTAACTCAATCTCGGGGAACACCTCAAACGTGGCAACGAATTCGATGTCTTTGCCTTCGTCCATGCTTTTGGGCTCAATCTCAGGACGACCTGCAGGCTTGAGACCCTGCTCCTGAATTGCCTCGTAAAATGAGTCATTCATTACCTGACCCAGCACTTCCATACGCACAGATTGACCGAAGCGCTGACGAACAACCTTCATCGGCACCTTACCGGGGCGGAAACCGTTCAGCTTGACGGTTTTCGCAGCTTCTTGCAGGCGGCTGTCTACGGCACTGTCAACACGAGCGGCAGGTACACCTACGATTAAGCGACGCTCAAGACCTGACGTCGTTTCAACTGAGACTTGCATGGAAGTTCCTCAAAAGCGATCTATCACACGACCTGGCTCTTTCAATGCCAGCCCGCTTAAAGAATTCTATGAAATGGTGCGGATGGAGAGACTCGAACTCTCACGCCTTGCGGCACCAGAACCTAAATCTGGCGTGTATACCAATTTCACCACATCCGCACACTTGTAAATCGTTGAAAACTAACGACTTAACGTGACTTCGTTTGACTGCTGCCAAACGAGGGTCGGAATTGTGCCACAGGGTCTGCCCGCAATCAAGCAAAGCCCTGCGACAAGGCCCCACAAAGGGGCCGGAGGGGCTGAGCGCTTATACGCGCTCAATAATCGTGCTGATACCCTGACCCATGCCGATACACATGGTAGCAAGACCCACACTGGTATCTTTTTGCTCCATAACGTTAAGCAGCGTGCCGATGATACGGGTACCGGAACAGCCGAAGGGGTGACCCAACGCTATTGCGCCACCATTCAGGTTCACTTTCTCGTCCATCTTGTCGAGCAGACCCAGGTCCTTCAATACTGGCAGAGCTTGCGCGGCAAAGGCCTCGTTCAGCTCAACAGTATCGATATCATCCATCGTCAAACCAACACGCTTCAGCGCTTTTTGGGTTGATGGCACAGGACCGTAGCCCATGATTGAAGGATCAACCCCTGCCACTGCCATGCTGCGCACTTTCGCGCGCGGCGTGAGACCGAGGTCCATCGCCCGCTGACCAGACATAACGATCATTGCTGATGCGCCGTCGGCAATCTGCGAGCTGGTACCCGCAGTTACGGTACCATTTTTAGGATCAAAAGCAGGACGCAACTGAGCCAGGCTTTCCAGCGTGGTTTCAGGGCGAACGGTCGTATCGGCTTTCACCAGGATCTTGCGACCTTCTTCGTCGTGACCTTCGATGGCAACGATTTCGTTGTCGAATAAACCCTGCTCCTGCGCGGCAGCTGCGCGCAGGTGGGAGCGCAGACCAAATTCGTCCTGCTGCTCACGGCTAATGCCGTGCAACATACCCAGCGCTTCGGCGGTCATACCCATCATGCCCGCGGCGCGCGCCACGTACTTGCTCGCCTGAGGGTTGGGGTCAACACCGTGGTTCATCGCCAAGTGACCCATGTGCTCAACACCACCCACCAGGAAGGTATCGCCGAGGCCTGCAGTAATTGACGCCGCTGCAGTATGCAGGGCTGACATCGAGGAACCACACAAGCGGCTAACCGTCTGACCAGCCACTTCGTGGGGCAGCTTAGTCATCACCGACATCATGCGGGCAATATTCCAGCCCTGCTCGTTAGTTTGGTTTACACAGCCCCAGATCACGTCTTCGAAGGAAGCGGGATCAACACCGGGATTGCGCGCCAGCAACGCGTCTACCAGCGCCGCCGACATATTTTCTGCGCGCACATTGCGAAATACGCCGTTCTTAGAGCGGCCCATCGCAGTACGGGCGCAATCTACAATGACTACATCATTTGCTTTGAAGTTCATGTTTCAGTCTCCGCCCGATTATTTAAAGAAAGATTCGCCTTTGGCCGCCATCTCACGCAGGCTGTCAGTAACCTGGTAAAGCTTGCCAAGATCAGCGTAGCGATCAGCCATTTCTACAAATGCCTTCACGCCCATTTGGTCGATGTAGCGCAGTGCGCCACCGCGGAATACCGGGAAACCGATACCCATCACCAAGCCCATATCGGCATCGGCAGGGTCGCGAACAATCCCCTCGTCCAAACAGCGAACCGTTTCAACACACATTGGGATCATCATGCGAGCGAGAATGTCCTCATCGCTGATTTCCACTTTGTTTTGCTGCGCTTGCGCCGCCATAGACAGAGCCGTTTCGTCCTCGGCCTTCTTGGGCTTACCGCGCTTGTCTTCCTCGTATTTGTAGAAACCCAGGCCATTTTTCTGGCCGTAGCGGTTTGCTTCAAACATCATTTGAGAGATGCCTTTGAAGTCGTGGCGCATGCGATCCGGGAAGCCTTCTGCCATTACCTCTGCAGCGTGGAAGCCGGTATCGATACCCACCACGTCCATCAGGTAAGCCGGACCCATTGGCATACCGAAGCTTTCCATCACTTTGTCCACGTGGCGGAAATCCGCACCGTCGCGAATCAGCATGTCGAAGCCAGCGAAGTATGGGAACAGCACTCGGTTTACAAAGAAGCCTGGGCAGTCGTTAACGACGATAGGCGTTTTACCCATTTGCAGGGCATATTTAACGGTGCGCGCAACGGTGGCATCGCTGGTTTTTTCGCCGCGAATAACCTCTACCAAAGGCATGGCATGCACAGGGTTAAAGAAGTGCATACCACAGAAATTCTCTGGTCTTTCAAGAGCTTCTGCAAGATAGCTAATAGAGATTGTAGAAGTATTAGAAGCCAAAACCGCATCTTCACGGATGTGCTTTTCGGTCTCAGCAAGTACGGCGTGCTTCACCTTGGGATTCTCAACAACCGCTTCGACGATCACGTCGGCAGCGTCAAACCCATCGTAATTCAAGGTGGGACGAATGCTGCTCAGTACTGAGGCCATTTTATCCGGGGTCATACGACCGCGAGCAACGCGCTTGGAAAGCAGCTTGCCAGCTTCTTTCAAACCCAGCTCAAGACCGGCTTCAGCGATATCTTTCATCAAAATGGGCGTGCCCTTGTAGGCAGATTGGTAAGCGATACCGCCACCCATGATACCGGCGCCCAAAACTGCGCCTTGTTTTACGTCGCCACCGGCTTTCGCGGCGGCTTTGGCTGCTTTGCTAACGCTCTGCTCGTTCAGGAACAAGCCGACCAATGCATTGGACTGCGGGGTGCGTACCAGCTTGATGAAATGGTCAATTTCAACTTCGATAGCTTCATCGCGGCTCAACGTCGCGTTGCGCTCCATCGATTTTACGGCAGTCACAGGCGCGGGCATGTTCTTACCTGCTTGCTGTGCAACCATGGCTTTACCGGTAGTAAAGGCCATCATGCGCTCAATATCGTTCAGCTTGACTGGCGATTTTTTCTCTTCGCGGCGCGCTTGGTAATCAAACTCACCGGCAATGGTTTTCTTCAGCAGATCAACGGCGGCATCTTTCAACAACTCAGGTGCAACCACCGCATCTACGCCGCCATCTTTCAAGGCAGCATCAGGCTTTTGCTGGTTACCAGTAGCCACCCACAGGTTCGCGTTGTCGCAACCAATAACACGCGGCAGGCGTACGGTGCCGCCAAAACCTGGGTTGATACCCAGTTTCACTTCGGGAAGACCAACCACAGCGCTGCTAGACATCACGCGGAAGTCACAGGCCAAACACATCTCATAACCACCGCCCAGTGCAACGCCATTAATGGCTGCGACAGTGGGTACCGGCAGGTCTTCAAAAGCGTTGAACACATCATTAGCTTGCGAGCACCATTGACGCAGCTCGTCATCTGGCAACTTGAACAGCTCGGTGAATTCGGTGATGTCAGCGCCGACGATAAATACCGCCTTACCACTGGTAACCACAACACCTTTCAATCCGGATTCGGCAGCCAAAGCTTTGGTCGCCTCGCCCAACTCTTCGAGAGTGATGCGGTTAAATTTGTTGACGGAATCGCCCTGGAGGTCGAAGCAGAGCTCCGCGATGCCATCTTCCAGAAAGCTTGCGCTTAACGCCTTGCCTTGATAAATCATTGTTTTCCCTCTATTCGAGTTCTCTAGTCGAGATGTTGGCGGCGGCATTTGCCTGAAGCAACATGTTTACCATGTAAACATTCGGGTGCTAAAACTACCGGAAAGCGTAATTTATGGCAAGCCGCCACGTAAAATCCCCGCTCACCCGACCTACTCGGTCAGGCAATCCGGGTCAAACCTGTACTCCTCACGCAGCCAAGCAGCCAACTCCCCTGCAGCGGGATGCGCTATGCGGTCACACCTGGATGCAATTGCCGCTTTTAATGCCGCCGGCATACCATCCAAGCCCTCATTCTGGAACATTGGCGCATACTCCGCCAATAATTGCGCCAAGTCTTCGGGCAAACTCCCCAGCGCGGCCTTGAAAATGCTGTCTTGCGCGATAGTTTCGCCTGCATATACCGAAGCGAGCCCCATCAGCGGTAGTAACGATAGGTGAAACTGATTCATCGGGTTCACGAAATGCCCGCTCGCCAGCGTTTTTAGTGACGACGGGCGCCCGGAAAATGGCAGGGTATTGAGAAAGCGACTGCTCTTTTTGCCATCATTGACAGGGTAGTTATCCCACAACAATGGCCTTCGGCCAAGGATCGACGCGGCTCGATGCATGTCGTCAGCGTCGTAGGCAGTAGTGATAACCCGCGGTCCCGTCCACAGGATATCGACATCCTCAGACAAGCCCTCATTGAGAGTCGCAAAATAATCCTTCGGGCAATCGCCAAACAGGCTTTCCAGTATCGGGTCTTCGCTGTAATAGCTCGGGCAAATCGCCAGCGGGGTATCGGGCAACACCTGCCGAACCGCATCCACGACTCGTAATTGGCTCACTGCTAATTCAGGCACCCCCGCAGGCAGGTCATCAAACAAAATCCATAGCTGGGACGGCCACAGCGCTTTAATTTGTTGCAGCTTTCGTCTCAGGTCACTGCCATCCGCTTCCGTGAAGTGAGCTTGCAGACCGGCGGGAGACAGACCAACACCCCAGCCAATACCGGCTTCGCGCGCGGATTCTGAGAGGCTGCGCAATCGCGCAAAGTGCCCAGCGTCGAAGTCTTCTCGCCAACGACTACGCAGACTGCTGTCGCCTTTTGGGGCGTAGATATACGCCGAATACCCCCAATCCGCGAGCCTCTTCGGCAGAGATTGACGCTGGGGCCAACTCCACTGGCGGCCGTAGAAACCCTCTATGACACCCAGCTGAAACGGAAGCATTAGCCGCGATAGTAGCGCTGGGGAACAAAACTGCCGCTGCGAACGGCCACGGGAATTTTCTTGCCTCTCAGCTCGGCAAACAGCGTTTGCTGCTCCATCGCCGAACACGCGATGTAGGCCATCGCCAGCGGTCCACCCGTCGACGGGCCAAAGCCGCCACTGCAGACCTCACCGACACGTTCGCCGTCAGCACTGACAATGGCGCTGTGCTCACGAACCGGCGCCCGCCCTTCCACATCTAACAGCACCCGCTTCTCAGCAACGCCATCTTGAAGTTGCTGAGCAATCACGCTGGCGCCGATGTACCCGCCCTCTCTCTCGCCGCCTGGACGCCGGCATTTTTGGATTGCCCACAACAAGCCCGCTTCAATTGGGCTGCGAGATTGGTCCATATCGTGCCCGTACAAGCATAGCCCGGCCTCGAGGCGCAGCGAGTCGCGAGCCCCCAGACCAATAGCCTCCACTTCAGGTTCAGCTAAAAGCGCTTTTGCTAATTTTTCGGCATCGGCGCTGGCCACAGAAATTTCATAGCCATCCTCGCCAGTGTAACCGGAGCAGCTCAGCCAGCAATCAATGCCCGCCACGCTGATAAAACCTGTATCCATAAAGCGCATGGCAGCCGTTGTCGGCGCCAACTTGCTTAGCACCGCGCGAGCTTTTGGCCCCTGCAACGCCAGTAGTGCGCGATCATTTTGCAGCTCAACCTGTATTGATGAAGGCAGGTGCTCGCGCAGCCAGGCGGCATCGTCGTTTTTACATGCGGCATTGACCACTAGTAGAAAATCATCGCCGCGATTGGCAAACATCAGATCGTCACGAATACCGCCTTGCTCATTTAGCATTAAGCCGTAGCGTTGACGCCCCTCTGCCAGACCGAGCACATCTTGAGGCAGTATTTTCTCCAGCTCCCGAGCTATATTTTCACCTTGAAGGCGAATTTGCCCCATGTGCGATACATCGAACAAACCTGCCGCTTCCCTGGTATGAAGGTGCTCTTTCTTTACACCCAGAGGATATTGCACAGGCATTTCATAGCCGGCGAAGGGCACCATTTTAGCGCCAAGGTCGATATGAAGCTGGTAGAGCGCGGTGCGCTGGAGATTGGAATCACTCAAAATTTGTCCCCACGGTAAGATGCGGTGAAGTAGCTCACACTAAATTGAAAAGTCGGTCGAAATTCCTGCTGCTCTGCTCAGCAACCTGCTCAAAACTCAGCCCTTTTAGTTCGGCAACACACTCGGCGACCTCGCGAACGTATTTGGGCTCATTTTTCTTGCCGCGATAAGGCACCGGCGCAAGATAGGGAGAATCGGTTTCCACCAGCAAGCGCTCCATCGGTACTTTTTTTACCACGTCGCGCAGCTCGGCGGCATTCTTGAAAGTGATAATGCCCGAAAAGGAAATGTAGTAGCCCATCTCCATGGCTGCGCTGGCCATTTCCCACGATTCGGTGAAGCAGTGCAGCACACCAGCAATCTTTGGGTCGCCGTGCTGCTGTATCAACGACAGGGTATCTTCACGGGCGTCACGCGTGTGCACGATGACGGGCTTTCCCGTTTTTACTGACGCCTTCAAGTGATTGGCGAAGCTGCCTTGCTGCAGCACTTTCTTCTCAGCGCTGTAGTAATAGTCGAGCCCGGTTTCGCCGATCGCAATCACTTTCTCCTGGGCTGAGAGTTCAACCAAGGCATCGACTTCACAAATATCGTCGCTGATATCCAAAGGGTGAACCCCCACAGATGCATAGATATTGTCAAACTGCTGTGCGATCTCTACGACTTTGGGGGCATTATTTAAGTCGATGCCAATGCACAACATTCTATCTACCCCACGCTCCTGTGCGGCGCGAACCGCAGCAGCAAGCTCGCCATCGTATGGACTGAGGTCAATGCGATCCAGGTGACAGTGGCTGTCTACCAACATAGTAAAAGGGTTTCCAAATTTGCTATCGAGGAGGGGCTACAATTACATGGTATGGGTCGGTTTTTCCGACTCCAGTATTCCGGCTAACTGCTGCTCTATTTTTTGGTTGGCGGTTTTGTCTTCACCAATGAACTGAACACCAATACCCGCCGCGCGATTACTTTGCGCACCACGCGGGGTAATCCACACCACTTTTCCGGCAACGGGAATTTTTTCCACTTCGTCCATCAGCGTCAGCAGCATGAAGACTTCATCGCCAACCTTGTAGGATTTGGTCGTTGGCACAAATAGACCACCATCGCGAATAAAAGGCATGTATGCCGCATACAACACTGCTTTATCACGGATTGTCAGGGACAAAATACCGTTGCGCGCGCCCTGCTGTGCTCCACTCATGAACCCTTCCCCATTTGTGCTCACCGCCTGCATCGGGTGTTCGGCGAGTTATGTTTCTACTATATCAATAAGCCCGCGACGGCGCACGGCCATAAAAGGCATCAAACCAGTCCAGTAGCAGCTTCTCCAATACCAAGCGTTTATTGAGCGCTGCACCGCGAAGCAAGGTCGCCCGCAATCCCAAGGCTTGCTCGTATTGCAGATAAACCGCCGGCAGGGCCATAGACGTGTAAGCCTGCCAACGCGCGTTCAACGGCTGACCGGCCGACAAGTGTTTGATCAGTGCCGCCAAGCGATTCAGCCACCACTCAAGCACCTCTGGAACTTCCCGGTCTTGCCAGCTATCGGCCAGTTGCAGCACGGTCTTTTTGCCCTCGACCACCTCAGCCAGCGCGGCGTCCTGCGCTCGCCATTGGCTCAGGCCATCGCTTTCATAAAGCTGTTGAGCGGCCAGAGGACGCCCGCCAGACTCCCGCAGCAGGGCCTCGGCATCCTCAGTCTGCCCTAACTGATTCTGCAACCATTTCAGGGCACTGTTGTGTTCGGGCAGGGGGAAGGTAAGCTGCACGCAGCGCGAGCGAATAGTCGCCAACAACTGACTCGGCGAGTGACTCAACAAAACCAGTACGGTGTCGCCCGCCGGCTCCTCCAAGGTTTTCAGTAAGGCATTTGCGGTGTAGGGGTTCATCGCCTCAGCGGGGTGAATCAATACCAGCTTACGGCCACCCTCTCGGTAAGCACTTTGCGAAGTAAATTGCTGAAGAGCGCGGACCTGATCAACGCCAATCTGGCGCTTGCCCTCTTCCGGGCAAAGCTCGCGGATATCCGGGTGACTGCCACTCTGGTAAAGCTGGCACGAATGGCATTCACCACAAGCCAAAAAATTTTTTGGGTGTTCACACAACAGGCTGCAAAGCAGCGCCCGACCAAACTGCAGCTTACCGATACCCGAGGGTCCACCCAGTAACAGCGCATGGGGAAACCGCTGCCCTTCATGTAAGCCTGCCAGCTGCTGCCATTGTGGCATTTGCCAGGGATAACTCAGCGGCATACTGCTCATGCCCCAGCCCCCTGCAATACCTCTTGCAGCACCTGGTGAATATCCTGCTGCACTGCTTCCAGCGCTTGCGAGGCATCAATCACCCGGTATCGCTCCGGCTCAGCGTGCGCCTGATCCAAATAGCCCTGGCGCACGCGCTGAAAGAAATCTGCCTGCTCGCGCTCGAAGCGATCGAGCTCCCCGCGACGACTCGCGCGCCCCATACCGACCTCAATAGGGGCATCGAGCAACAGCGTAAGATCCGGTTGCAACTCAGCCTGCACCAATTGGCGCAACTGCTTAATAACTGCCACAGATAGGCCTCTCCCAGCTCCCTGGTATGCCATGGTGGCATCCGTAAAGCGATCGCAAATCACCCAGGTGCCGGCGTTTAGCGCAGGGGTTATTTTCTGTTGTAAATGCTGCGCTCTCGCCGCGAACACCAGCAATAACTCCGTCAGCTCTGCCATGGGCTCATCGCGAGGCTCGAGCAACAATTCGCGAATACTCTCAGCTAAAGCGGTACCGCCCGGCTCGCGGGTTTGGATATAGGGAATGCCCGCCGCCGCCAGCGTATCGACGATAAACGCCATATTGCTGGACTTTCCGACGCCCTCCCCACCTTCCAGGGTAATAAATCGCGCAGTCGTCGGCATTAGCGTTTCTCCGTAGCCACAGGGCTGGATCGATAATCACTGCGTCGACGCAGCTGGTAGCGTTTCACCGCAGCCTCATGCTCGGCCAAGGTGGCCGAAAACTGATGGCTGCCATCACCCTTCGCCACAAAGAACAAGCTATCACCTGCCACTGGGTGAAGGGCTGCGTGAATGGCTTCTCGCCCAGCCAATGCTATCGGCGTTGGCGGCAAGCCGTTGATTCTGTATGTGTTGTAAGGGTTACTGGCGTCACGCAAATCTCGCCCACGGATGTTGCCGCGGTAGGCCTCCCCCATTCCATAAATGACAGTTGGGTCTGTCTGCAAACGCATACCACGCTGAAGACGTCGAACAAATACGCCGGCGATCTCGCCGCGCTCATGGGGCACGCCGGTCTCTTTCTCGATGATCGACGCCATAATCAGCGCTTCATAGGCGGTTTTATATGGCAAGCCGTCCGCTCGCGCCGCCCACTCTTCATTTAACACTCGTTGTAATCGCTGGTAGGCGCGGCGCAGCAACATCTCGGCTGAATCACCGCGATGAAAGTCATAGGTATCAGGGAAAAACAAACCTTCCGGGTTTTCTGCCAGCGGCTGTTCAATACCAAGACTGGACCAAAACTGCTCATCTGTCGGGGGTTTCATACCCTCAGCATCAATCAATGCGTGGGACGACAATTGCTGTATTACCTGGCCAAGCGTAGAGCCCTCGACAAAGGTCAATTGGTGGCTCAGCACCTCGCCATCGCGGAGCATTTGCAGCCATTCTCCCACGGTGATGCCGGGCTCTAGGCGATATTCCCCCGCGCGAATTTCTGCCTGAGATGGAAATAAGCGGCCGTAGATCTTCAGTACATCGGGCTGTGTGAGCCACCCATGTGAGGCGGCCTGATTAATGGCAGCAGAAAACCCGGTCCCCCGGTTCAGTACAAACGTTTGGGCAGTCTCGCCCAGATTCAGAGCCCGGTCAAAGTAGCGATCGACATATGCCAGCAAGAGCAGACAGAGGATTACAACGGGAAAAATAAGCGCTATCGCAGCGCGAAATAATTTACGCATGAAATTGAGATTCAAAATGTGCCTGCGCCGCTCGGCTCATCGGACCGATAGATTTCTGTAGACAGCCGATAGACAGCACCGGCCACAGGCCAAAAACACTGTTGCATACAAAGATTTCGTCAGCACGTTGGAGCATTGACGGGCCCATATTTACTTGAAGAGTCGGTATTCCCTGCGCTTTCGCCCAGTGCAGTATTTTCTCCCGCATGATACCTGCAACACCACTCTCGTTCAGCGACGGTGTATACAGTTTTCCGGAACTTACGGCAAACAGGTTACTTCGCGTTCCCTCTATTACGCGGCCACTGGTATCCAGCATCAAGCCCTCATCGCAAGTACTGCCTTGCAACTCCTCGGCGGCCATTACCTGCTCCAACCGGTTGCAATGTTTAATGCCGGCAAACTGGGCATTCATTGCCATGCGCGTTTGACACAACATAAGCCGGGCGCCGTGGTGCCACAACTCGCCACCAGGTGCTGGCCAGAGGGATAATAAGCGCTCTGCAGTGCGCGATTGAGGCTGGTAGCCGCGCCCGCCACTGCGGCGAAAACACAGAATCTTAAGGACTCGCCTACCTTTTACCGGCGCGCAGATTGCGCGAACGTCCTCGCGCAAGGCTACGCTATCGATGTCTAACTGCAAGCGCGTCGCACCGGATAACAGTCTCGCCAGGTGCTCGTCCAGCCACAACGGCTTACCATCATTCACCAATAGGGTTTCGTACAGGCCGTCGCCATAGGCCATACCTCGATTCGCCGCTAAAGATCGATCACAGGGCTTGCCGTTAAAAATGGCCTGTTTATCTACCATCTGAGAGCGCCAACTCAGCCTTGATAGCGACTGAAAAGCAAGCTGCCGTTAGTGCCACCAAAACCGAACGAATTCGACATAGCGTGCTCAATCCGGCGCTGCTGGGCAGCGTTGGGAACGTAATTCAGGGTACAGCCCTCATCCGGCGTATGTAGATTTATGGTCGGCGGCGCCACCTGATCGCAAATGGCGAGCACCGAGAATATCGCCTCAACAGCGCCAGCTGCGCCCAGCAAATGCCCAACCATTGATTTGGTGGAGCTTACCGCCACCGCATCAGCCGCCGCTCCCATTAAGCGCTCTATCGCCCGGCTTTCTGCAACATCGCCCGCCACCGTGGAGGTGCCGTGTGCATTGATATAATCCAGTACCGCGGCATCTTTTTGGGCATCGTTTAATGCCGCTTGCATTGCCGCAAGTGCACCGCGGCCGTCTTCTGGTGGAGAGGTCATATGAAAGGCGTCGCAACTCATACCAAAACCGCTCAACTCAGCGTAAATCGTCGCGCCGCGCTGCCTGGCAGATTCAAGTTCTTCCAGTACTAGCATGCCCGCACCATCGCCCAATACGAAGCCATCGCGCTCTTTGTCCCAGGGGCGGCTTGCGCCCTGAGGATCATCGTTGCGCGTCGACATTGCCCGCGCCGCGGCAAAGCCGCCCAAGCCAACCGGCGTGGTTGCCATCTCGGCACCACCAACGAGCATCGCATCGGCATCGCCGTAGGCGATCATGCGCGCAGCCATACCAATATTGTGGGTGCCCGTGGTGCACGCAGTGGTGATCGCGATGCTTGGCCCCTGAAGGTTGTGGCGGATCGCCATCAGGCCCGCCACCATATTGATGATCGCGCCTGGTACTGTGAACGGCGACAGCTTTCTCGGGCCACTCTTCTCGATGGTCATCCGGCTTTTTTCAATCAAGCCGATACCGCCAATACCAGAACCAATTGCGGTTCCTACGCGATGCGCATTGCTGTCTTGTATCGCCAGCCCAGAATCACTCAGGGCCTGCTCTGCTGCCGCAATGCCATAGTGGATAAACGGATCAAAGCGCTTGGCTTCTTTCGCCGACATATACTCGTCGACAGAAAAATCCTTTATCGAGGCCCCAATGCGCGTTGCATACGCCGAGGTGTCAAAGCTATTTATTTCGGCAACGCCGCTGCGCCCTTCGAGAATCTGCTGCCAGCTTTCTGCAACGGAATTACCGAGTGGGCTCACCATCCCCAATCCAGTTACCACCACTCTGCGCTTTGACATGAATACCTCCAGCTACCTATTTTCTATGCTCGCTAACCCTACAGAAACTGGCTATCTGATACCGAGCTACCGCCTTTACCGGCAGAATACTATCGCAATCTGCGCGCAAACTTTATCTTCAGACATAAAAAAAGCCGCTCTATGTTCATAGAAACGGCTTTTTCCTTGCGGGAATTCCCGCCTGTGCAGAAAACTTACTGCAGATTTTCTTTGATGTAATCGATGGCCAGCTTCACAGTTGTGATCTTCTCGGCTTCTTCATCGGGAATTTCAGTTTCAAATTCCTCTTCAAGGGCCATTACCAGCTCAACGGTATCCAGAGAATCTGCGCCCAGATCTTCTACAAAAGAGGCAGACTCCTGCACGTCGTCTTCCTTAACACCGAGTTGCTCTGCCACAATTTTCTTGACGCGTTCTTCAATGCTACTCATGGTCCTAAATGACTCCTAATTAATTTTTAAAGTTTGGAGCGCCTGACTCACCCTAGGGCAACTCAGTCGTTCACCGAAAATAGTGATGCGTACGGCCCAGCACTTGGACGCTAATTCTACATCGACTACCGACGCTTGTGCATAGCTAAAACAGAAAAATTCGACATTTCTAGAAAGAAAGCCCTATTTTTCAAATGTTTACGCCATATACATGCCGCCATTTACATGAATTGTCTCACCCGTAATGTAAGCCCCGGCATCACTCGCCAAAAACGCGACAACGGCCGCAATTTCCTCGGGCTGCCCCAGGCGCTGCAGAGGAATTTGCCCCGCGAGGGATTCACGCTGTTCCTCGGGCAATTTCTTCGTCATGTCCGTATCAATAAACCCCGGCGCTACGCTGTTCACCGTGATTCCACGAGAACCAATCTCCCGGGCAAGCGCTCGAGTAAAGCCGTCCATTCCGGCCTTTGCCGCGGCATAATTGGCCTGACCAGCATTGCCCATTGAGCCCACAACAGAGCTGATATTGATAATTCGCCCCCAGCGCGCTTTAGTCATGCCGCGCAGGCTGGCTTTTGCAATGCGATAAAGAGAGTTGAGATTAGTGTCGATGACATCGAACCACTCCTCTTCTTTCATTCGCATCATAATATTGTCTTTGGTAATACCGGCGTTATTCACCAGTACGGTGGGTGCACCGTATTGCTCACCAATGGCCTTAAGCACGGCGTCCACTGACTGTGATGACGCAACATCCAATACCATTCCGTAGCCCGTCACGCCCTGCTCAGCGAAGCCTTCAGATATTGACTCTGCGCCTGACTCCGATGTAGCCGTGCCAACGATGGTGTAACCTACCTCGCCTAGTGCCAGAGCGATTGCCCGCCCAATACCGCGACTTGCTCCGGTCACCAATGCAACTTTATCACTCATACAACGACTTCCTTATTATTCAGCGACCGCAGCCAGTGCGGCCTCTAGGGTTTCTGGACTCTCTACGTTCAAGCACTGCAGCGATTTCTGGATTCGCTTATTCAAGCCACTCAGCACCTTGCCTGGCCCGCACTCTACCGTCATCTCGATCCCAGAGTCGGTCATTGTCTGCACACAGGACACCCATTTGACCGCACTGTATATCTGCTGAGTCAGCAATTCCTTGATCTGAGCCGGGTTTGCTTCAGTTTGTGCGTGAACATTGTGCACCACGGGAATGACAGGCGCGTTAATCGTCAATTCTGCCAAGGCTTGGGCTAGCTTTTCACCCGCTGGGCGCATCAATGAGGTATGGAAAGGAGCGCTCACCGGCAGCAACATCGCGCGCTTGGCACCGGCGTCTTTCAGCGCACCCAGCGCCGCTTCCACAGCCTGGGTATGTCCCGCCACAACCACCTGTCCAGGCGAGTTGTAATTCACCGCCTCAACAACGCCGTCAGTTGCCGCACAAATCTCTTCAATTTTCGCGTCATCCAACCCCAGCACAGCCGCCATAGCGCCCTCACCCACCGGCACGGCAGTCTGCATATATTGACCACGCGCACGAACCAGTCGCACGGCGTCAGCAAAGTCGATTGCACCGGCACAGACCAGCGCAGAGAACTCACCCAGGCTGTGCCCGGCCATCATCGACGGGCGCAGGCCACCCTGTGCTAACCACAGGCGCCACACCGCCACACTAGCGGTAAGCAACACGGGCTGTGTCGTCTCGGTCAGATTCAGCTGAGCTTGCTCACCTTCTTGAACCAACGCCCACATATCGTAATCCAGGGCGTCAGAGGCCTCGGCAAAGGTGTTCTTCACCTCGGGAAAGGCTGCCGCTAAATCGGCAAGCATGCCGACTTTCTGCGAACCTTGTCCGGGAAAAACGAATGCTAACTTCTTTGCTTCCATAAGTTGTACATCCTTTGTTATCTATTCACTTATTGATTTTTAAATGGCGCATCGCGCTACAAATGCTCGGCGATGCGCGCTGGTAGATCCTGGCCGACTGCTCTAGCGGCTTGCTGGATTGCCGCTAGAAAACCTTTTTCATCAGAGCTGCCATGACTTTTCACAACCACCCCCTTCAGCCCGAGCAGTACAGCGCCGTTGTAATGACGCGGGTCGTGCCGCTTTTGAATACGCTTTAGCACAGGCAACAACAATAAACCGACCAAGCGCCCGAGAAGGGTTTCGCGCAGCTGAGCACGCAGTGTTCGATTGATAAATGACGCCGTACCTTCACTCACCTTCAAGGCGATATTGCCAACAAAGCCATCGCAAACCACCACATCGACCTCACTGCCAAAAATATCCCCGCCTTCAACGAAGCCCACGTAGTTAAGCCGTGGTTCCGCGTTCAACAGCGCCGCCGTGTCTTGCATCAGTGCGGTCCCCTTTATCAGCTCCTCACCAATGTTCAATAAACCAACGCGCGGCTGGGCATTGCCATCCACAACGCTGCACAAAGCACTCCCCATCACTGCGTACTGGCGAAGTTCTTCAGCACTGCACTCGACATTTGCGCCGAGATCCAACATGAAGGTGTGATGGTGGTCGGAGGGGATTGGGGCGCAGATCGCGGGCCGGCGAATGCCGTCCATGCGCTGGACAATAATGCAGCTCATTGCAACGAGTGCGCCGGTGTTTCCGGCGCTAAGCACCGCGGACACCTGACCATCACGAAGCAGCTCTAAAGCGATCGCCATGGACGACTGGCGTTTTGTTCGAAGTGCTGACGCAGGTTTATCATCCATCAGCACCACATCCGGCGCATGGATTATTGATAAGCGGTCGAGGGGCGCTCTGGAATCAGCCAGGGCAGCACGAATAGCGGGCTCGTCGCCTACTAGCGTGATATGAAGTTCTGAATTCTCGTTCAGTGCGAGAACGGAGGCGGGAATCGTAGAGCGGAGACCGAAGTCTCCGCCCATTGCATCAACGGCTAGCCGCAGTGATGCCACGCAAATGTTAGTCGTCTTTACCAGCGACTACTTTACGGCCACGGAAGAAACCGTCAGCGGTAACGTTATGGCGCAGATGCTTTTCACCGCTAGTCTGGTCTACTGACAGCGCTGCGCTAGACAGTGCATCGTGTGAACGACGCATGCCGCGACGAGAACGGGTCTTCTTGCTTTTCTGAACAGCCATGGCTCAACAATTCCTCTTCACTTAATCTTGGGGTTTTAATGACCCCAGTACAGAAAAAGGCGACTCGCCCTTCTCTTCAATTCCGGCGCCTTCCGGCGCGGGATAGTCAGTTGGCGCGGTGGTTTTGCACTCGTCTATATCGTGGTAGCTAACGAAAGGCGTGCTGATAATCAGCTCGTCTTGCAATAACTCATCGAGCGCCAGTAGCTCTTCACCCAAAATCACCGGATCCAATGACTTCGGCAAAGCTTTGGCCTGCTCCTCGGTCCACACTAGAGCGAGAGCGAATTCCGCCGCAATTTCAATGGGCATGGCCTGTAAACAGCGCTCGCAGTTCACTTCGACTGCAGCACGAGCCTTCCCATCCACTCGGTAAAACCCCTGTTCATCTCGATACAGCTTGATATCGGCCAGTACTTCGCCGTTATCAGAAGCCAGTCCCGCCGCAAAACGGGGTAACTCGCTTACGCTGATCTTCGCGCAAATTTCCGCAGCGCTGATGCAGAGTTTCCTCGCATCCAGCTGCTTAGGCAGGGGCTGTCTTTGCATAAGCGCGCAATCATAGGGATTTGACCGGGCGATGTCAAAGCAAAAAGCCGTATTTTTAGGCGCTTACGCCGCCTTTTCGCCCACACAAGAACCGCGGGCAAGCCACTGCCCTCAAGCCCCTGCAAATTGGCGGCAGGGATTCTGCTAAACTGCCTGAAACTTCTGACCGGACCCCGCATTAAATGGCCAGCCCCACCAGGATCGTACTCGCCTCTAGCTCGCGCTACCGCCAGCAATTAATCAGCCAACTCGGCATACAAGCCGAGTGTCACGCTCCGAATATCGACGAAACACCATTAAATACGGAAAAGCCCGCAGAGACCGCACTGCGCCTAGCGCGGCAGAAAGCCGCCCAAGTGGCCACTCAGCACAAAGACGCCCTAGTTATTGGCAGTGATCAAGTTGCAGACCTCGACGGCATCGCGCTGGGCAAGCCCGGCGACCGGGACCGAACCATTGAGCAGCTTCAAGCGTGCTCCGGCAAAACGCTGCACTTCCACACCGGCCTATGCCTGATTAACAGTCAAAGCGGCCGCCAGCAGAACTGCGTAGAAACATTTACCGTCTATTTTCGCCCCTTGACCACCGACCAGATCACTCGCTACGTGGACAAAGAGCCCGCGTTCGACTGCGCCGGCGGCTTCAAAATGGAGGGCTTGGGCATTAGTTTATTTGAGCGCCTGAGCGGCGACGACCCCAATACCCTGATTGGCTTACCGCTCATACGCTTGGTGGATTTTCTGACCAAAGAGGGCTACGCCCTCCCCTAGGCAACCCTGCCGCGCGAGCATAACTTAGCGCGGCAGCGCCGCATCCAGATGATCGAAATGGTCAATAATGGCGCGAGGCCCCCACCGCTTTAGGCGATCAGGATGATGCACGCCGTAACTAACACCTATCGACGGCATACCAAAGCGATGAGCCATCTCCAGGTCGTACTCCGTATCGCCGACCATGACCGCGTCATGCGGCGCGACACTCAGGGCCTCACACAATTCACGCAACATCAACGGATCTGGCTTTGACGCCGTTTCATCGGCGCAGCGACTGGCAGTAAACAGCGCGGCCTCCGGCAAGTGCGAGAATACCCGGTTCAAGCCCTTGCGACTTTTGCCCGTTGCCACGCACAACTGATGGCCCGCCGCGTGCAAGCGCCGCAAACCACGCTCAACCCCGTCAAAATACGAGCATGGCTGGCGATCAGCCTCCACAAAACGCCGTGCGTAGGCATCGCGAATCTCGGTGACACCCTCTGGAGACTTCGAAGGAAAAAGAATTGCAATCGCGCGACTCAATTCCAAGCCAATAATATCGCGCACCTCCGCCGAGCTCGGCGGCGCCACGCCACAGTCGGCAGCGGCCTGGCGCATGCACGCCACGATCTTGTCAGATGAGTCGAGCAGCGTCCCATCCCAGTCAAAAATAATAAGCATGACGGCTAGTTACCCTCGCTTTCTAGAACTTTTTGTAGGTCACTTGGCAGAGGCGCTTCCACCGAGACCTTCCTTTCACCCAAAGTGAAAGACAACGAATGGGCATGCAGAAATAAACGCTTTAAGCCCTTTTCCCGAAAACGCTGATTCGCGGCGTCGTCCCCATATTTATCGTCGCCAAGGATCGGGTGGCCGGCGTACTGGCAGTGAACGCGAATTTGATGGGTGCGCCCGGTAATTGGTCTGGCCTCCACCAAGCTTGCACCCTCAATACGCTTGAGCAGCCGATATTCGGTGAGCGAGGCCTTTCCCTCAATACCTGCACGAACCATCCTTTCACCGGACTGCAGCACATTTTTCTGCAGTCGTACATTCACCTGGTTTTTGCGCACAGGCCAACTCCCGCCCACCAGCGCAAGATAACGCTTATCGACCGCATGTTTTTTCTGAAGAAGTTGATGCAATTCCTTAAGAACGCTTCTTTTTTTCGAAACCATGACACAGCCTGAGGTGTCGCGATCAAGGCGGTGAACCAATTCCAAATGCCGACACTCCGGGTATATTTGGCGCAGAGATTCAATCAAGCCCATCGACACACCACTGCCGCCATGCACCGCCAATCCCGAGGGTTTATTGACTATCATCAAGCCCTCATCTTCGTAGATCACCGCATCGCGGATCCGCGTTGCCATTGAAGTCGACACCGGCACCGTCTCGCGTTGCGCCAACCGAACAGGCGGAATGCGTAACACATCCCCCGCCATGAGCTTGTATGCCGGCTTAACCCGCGATTTATTCACTCGCACTTCGCCACGGCGCAAAATGTTATAAATCTTAGACTTAGGAACACCTTTTAACTCTCTCATTAAAAAGTTATCCAGCCTCTGCCCGGCAAAATCGTCAGTCACGGTGACAAACCGCACTGCGGGATTAACTAATCCGTCTGAACTCACTCAAAACCTCGGTAAATCATTGAGACAACTACTGAATACTGCTATATTCCAACGCGTAGCCGTTGGGCCCGGTTCCCGCCACAGCAGGGCTGTGTTGCAAGGGAAAACCGCCAACCGTCTACAGAGGCAGATATCGCCATAGGGAATTTGGCAGCGCCTCACCACGTGAACAAACAGTGTACCGGCGGCATTTTAGCGTAGTGCCGGTACATAAAACATTGTGCTGCCGAGATTTGCCGGCACCGTAGATGTGATAGAACTCTGTAAAAGCGACGTACGAATAGACGTTACCGATATTTGGCGCGTATACCCTGCGCCTACCGTATTAGACGAACGACGACCAGCGCGTGAACAATCGCGCCGAGAAAAGCGCGGCAACAAACGACCATGCCGCACACAATGAGAACGCTGGCCGAAAACGGCCCCGGCGCCCATAAGGCCCAATCGACTCATTGCAACGCTTATAGATGCTCAATCACGTGAGCGGCCCGACAGATCCCGGCTTTTGGGATTTGATAGCTCATGAAAAGAATGCTTATTAACGCAACTCAGCCAGAAGAGTTGCGTGTTGCCCTCGTAGACGGGCAACGCCTTTACGACCTGGATATCGAGAACCGTACCCGCGTCCAGAAAAAAGCCAACGTATACAAGGGTAAAATCACCCGCGTTGAACCCAGCCTGGAAGCCGCTTTTGTCGACTTCGGCGCCGAACGCCACGGTTTTCTTCCCCTTAAAGAAATCTCCAAAGAATATTTCTACCGCAACCCTTCTGACGTTTCCGGCCGTGCGAAAATCAAGGACCTTGTAAAAGAAGGCACCGAAGTTATCGTCCAGGTTGAAAAAGAGGAGCGCGGCAACAAAGGCGCTGCACTCACAACCTTTATCAGCCTCGCCGGCCGCTACATGGTACTGATGCCTAACAATCCCCGTGCCGGCGGCATTTCTCGTCGCATTGAGGGAGAAGAGCGCGCCGCTTTGCGCGATGCGCTGAACAGCATCAACATCCCAGACAGCATGGGCGTCATTGTTCGCACAGCGGGCATCGGCCGCAGCTCGGAAGAACTGCAGTGGGATTTAGACTACCTTCTTCACCTGTGGTCAGCGATTCAGCAAGCCGGTGAAGAGCGCAAGGCTCCGGTGCTTATCCTGCAGGAAAGCAACGTTATTATCCGCGCAATTCGCGACTATTTGCGCGACGATATCGACCAGGTCTTGATCGATTCTGAGGAATCCTACAACGAAGCGATGCACTTCGTTGAACAGGTGATGCCGCACTTTAAAAACAAGGTGCGCTACTACCAAGACCAGGTTCCCCTATTCAACCGCTACCAGATAGAGTCCCAGATTGAATCGGCCTTCCAGCGCGAGGTTCAACTCCCCAGCGGCGGCTCTATCGTTATCGACCCAACAGAGGCACTCGTCTCCATCGATATCAACTCTGCCAGAGCAACCAAGGGCGGCGATATCGAGGAAACAGCACTGCAAACCAACCTTGAAGCGGCTGATGAGATTGCCCGCCAGTTGCGGCTGCGTGATATCGGCGGCCTGATCGTTGTCGATTTTATCGACATGATGGCAGCCAAAAACCAACGCGAAGTGGAAAACCGGGTTCGGGATGCCATGGCAACCGACCGCGCCCGCATCCAAACCGGGCGAATCTCGCGCTTTGGCCTGCTTGAAATGTCTCGCCAACGCCTCCGCCCCTCTCTGGGCGAGACCAGCGCCAAAGTCTGCCCCCGCTGTAGCGGCCAGGGCACTATTCGCGACACCAAATCCCTCGCCCTGTCGATTCTTCGCCTCGTTGAAGAGGAAGCGAACAAAGAGAAAAGCGCCGAAATTCGCGCCATTGTTCCCGTCAATGTTGGCTCATATCTGCTGAACGAAAAGCGCACAGCAATACACGACATCGAACAGCGCAGTAACGTGCGTGTGGTAGTCATCCCCGCCCCACACCTGGACACGCCACATTTCGAGGTAGCCCGCCTGCGCGAGAGCGACATCGACGGCGATGCCGAGGTCAGCTACAAAATTGCCGCTGAAGCGGAAAGTGAAGACGAGCAAATCAAGGCCCCACAAGCGCCGGCCGCCGCCCCCGCTGCAGTGGTTCGCACCCTGGCGCCCAAAACACCGGCACCAGCACCCTCGCCGGCAAGCGACAAACCCGCCGACAATAAGCCTGCTGAGCAAAAGGCGGATGAGGAAGGCTTTTTCAGCAAGCTGGGTAAAAGTATCGCCGCCTTCTTTAAAGGCGAAGAGCCTGAACCCGAGCCCACTCCTGAACCACGCCGCGCCAATAATCGCAACCGCAACAACAACCGCGGCGGTCAGAACCGCAACAACAACCGCGGTGGCCAGAACCGCAACCGCAATCGTCGCCCCAACGACCAGCGCAATCGCAACAACCAAGGTGGTGACAGCGACACAGCGAAAGCGAACAGCGAACGCGGCGGCAACAAGCAAAACCGCGATAAGCGCAATGACGAGCGCGGTGACAATCGCAGCGATAGCCGCAACAACAACCGCAATCGCAACCGTAATCGCAATGATCGCGACAATACGGCGGCGAACAAAGGCAATGACAAGCCCAGCAACGACACGCGCAAGCCGGAAAACGATCAGGCCGACAGCGATAACAAGGGCAATGAGTCAAACAATCGCCCGCGTCGCCGCGGCAACCGCCGCCCTCGCGGCCCCCAGGAACGTAAACGCAGTGCCGCACCCGTAGATGCTTTGCCGGAAGAAGCACGCAACAGTATTGTTGCTGAGGAGACTGCAGAAGATGCGAAGGTAAACACTGAAGCGGCTCCGACGACAGAGGCGCCCATCACAGCGGCTGAGGCTCCCGCACCCCGCAGCGAGGAAACGCCGAACCAAGCTACTGCGCCCACTGCCCCGGCTGCAGACGTGAAGGACCCTGTCAGCACCGGCTCAGTGGAGGTAGAGGCAACTGAAAACGCCGTTACTGAAAACGAGCCGGCGCCAGCCAAGCGCAATGAAAAGGCCGAATCGACAGCGACGGAAGACAGCGCAACCGAAGCCGTGGTAGCGGACACTGAAGCGACACCACCGTCCGATACGCCGGCGCAGGACGTCGAACCAGCCGCTGAAGCACCGGCTGAGCCGTCAGCATCGGATACGGCGGCTGAAACAGCATCAGAGCCCGAAGCGCCGATTGCAGCGAGCGAGCCTAATGCCGCGCCGTCACCCGCCGCTCCCAGCAGCGTTGCCAAGCCGCAAGGTAGAGCCGCCAACGATCCGCGCGTTGCACCCAGCCCGGTTGGCACTGTGGATATCACCACGGCGCAACCGCAAGCGCCAGTGCTAGACGCCAGTGTTATGGCGCAACCTAACCCGGATCGTCCGAAGCTGCCAAGAGCGGCCAACGACCCCCGGAACTAAGTTTGACGATATCTCACCTAAGCCCGGCAGTTGCCGGGCTTTTTTTGCCTAATTTTTAGCCACACCCATCTGATTTATAAGTCTTTTTTAGAAATACGCTTGTTTCAGAAACAAACCTAGGTATAATCTCGGGCTTCTCCGGAGGGGTGGCTGAGTGGTCGAAAGCACCGGTCTTGAAAACCGGCGACGGGCGACCGTCCCAGGGTTCGAATCCCTGCCCCTCCGCCATTTCTCTCTCAGTATTCACCGCCCTCTTCTGCTCCTGTATCGCACTGAAAGCCCGACTTGGAACGTCATCCCAGCGCAACTGGGTACTTTTTATTTTCGCTTAGCTCGGCACTAACACCCTCTACGGTTATACTTTATTCGCTCACTGAGCGATTAAAGCGCGCCATCGACGCGAAAATCACATTGGGCAGCAAGTAGCCTGATCAAAACTGGCCGCATTCGGAAGGAAGGTGCAAGAACGGTCAACGTTGAGGCAGCTGGAACTATGACAATCGCCCTATCGCTTACTCAGTCGCGTTGGATCGCACTCAGCGTCACATCATTCGGTTTTGCACTTTTCTCCTCCCTCTGTTTGGGGTTTTCGCTACCACCAGATAGCGAGCCGTCGCACAGCGTCAATGTCACGCCAAACTTCACGACACCGCCTGTGAAGCTACCTCTGGCGCACGGCAAGGCCATGTCTTTTGGCATAAAAAACTGCAAGGTATACCGGCTGACAGACGCCGAGGGCGCAGCACCGCGCTGGAGTCTGCTATTCAAACCCGCCCCGTATTTTTTGCCGCAACAATGCGTGAGAGAACAACTCGCGTTTGACGGCAAGTACATTCAAATTGAAATCGGCACGCAGGCCTTGGGTGCAGGAGGCTGCTGCACCACTTACGCGGCCTACCGCAGTCAGGATGGGGAAAACTGGCAGGTTCGACGCGCTACATCGACGGAGAAATGGCAGGTACTCGACACGCTAAAATAAGGCTGCCCGACATCACCCTATTATCACTGTACTTCGTAGAGCTCCTGCAGCTGGCGCACCCGCGCGTTAGTGAGGTCTGTCAGGCAACTAAGTTCGTCCACGTGCCGGGAGCTACCCCCACTCATTAACCGAAAGACCGCTGCACAATGTTGGTCCCGATAATTCTGCCAGGCAGCTTGGCCCTGAATTAGGCTGTGCTTGACCTCCTCTCGTTCGACTAAAAAATCTTCAAAGCCATTATCGTCAATTTTCGCCTGAATCAACGTCAGGGTACCGGCTAGACTCGACTCCGCATCATCAAACGCCGCCTGGGACACACAATACTCTTTCGGGAAATCACAAATAGGCTCGGCATAACACGCCATTCCTAGCATCAATACGACCGCGATTACACAATATTTCATCCACCAACCTCTCCCCTTTACGCAGCCCAGACCGAGCGACTTCCGGCCAACCGCCTTTTCGACTATTCGGGTGGCCTCTCGCGACAGACGACCGACAGCGACGCGAGCAATGTTTGACGCTACCATAGCAAACGAATGTAGTGTCGAGCATCACTGCCATTGCCGGCGATTAGGCAGAGCAGTTAACGCCGGGCCTCGACACGCTAACGAAGGGAATCACCAATGATTTCGAGTGAAGGACAAAGGCCCGCCGGCCTGACGGCATCATACCTTCATCAACTCTTTCCTGCGGCCATGGCTACGGCGGTGTTCGCGGCGTTTGCCCATGCGGGTCTCGTAGCCATCGCCGCACGATCGATCGGGCTGGAGCTGCTCTATATAGCCGGGCTCAGTTTTGTGGTTGCACTAGTCCCGGCCTTGGCTGGCGGGGCCATTTTACTGCTGATTTGCGGCATATTCGCCCTGCGGCTACCGGCATCGCTATTATTGTTTCTTGTCGTCATTCAAGCCGTGGCCATCGAGCTAGAAATGTTATTTTTTGAAGGCGGGTTTAACGACATTTCCTGGCAGTACGGGCTTATCACCGCTCCCGCCTCAGTAGTCGCTTGGTACCGCTCGGTCTACTACGCTCACAAAAACACATGAAAAGTGGCATTTACCAACAGCCCAGCAACAGTGGCCTGATATTTATACCCTCGCGGCAGCGAGCTAGCTGGAGAATGAAAACATTCAGTAATATCCTATTCCACTACGTTTAAGCAGGCTTTTCAATGGCTTACCAAGCCAATAAGCCAGTCCCGTCGTAGAGGTTGCACGGATTTCCTCCCTCCTCGCCTCGAATCACTATCAAGTACAAAAATAGCTGCGTTTCGAGTTTCCAAAGTCGTGTCTAGTGCGTATCATTTGATGAGATGATGCTTTTAACAACGGAGTTAATCATGCAAGAAAAAGCGGTTTTTCAGTCCACTACCACGGCCCCCGCCGTTGAGGTTAGTAAGGTTCTGCGCAACACCTATATGTTGCTGGGGCTAACCCTGCTCAATAGTGCGCTGTTTTCCGGTTTGGCAATGGCTATGGAACTTGGGCGCGGTGCAGCCCTGGGCCTGTCACTTGGCGGCCTGGTAATGCTGTTTGTTGTCAATGCCACAGCAAACTCCGGCAAGGGCTTGATTGCAACCTTTGTGTTTACTGCGCTTATGGGTGCAGCCCTGGGCCCTATGCTCAGCGCCTATCTGGCACTTCCCAATGGCCCTGAACTGGTAATGCAAGCCCTAGGCGGCACAGCACTGGTGTTTTTCGGCCTGTCAGCCTATGCACTGACCACTCGTAAGGACTTCTCCTTCCTCGGCGGATTCCTGATGGTCGGCCTGCTTGTTATTGTCGTGGCGAGTATTGCCAACATCTTCTTTCAGGTGCCAGCGGCGTCTTTGGCGATATCGGCAGCGGCCGTGTTCATTATGTCTGGCCTGATCCTGTTTGATACCAGCCGTATTATCCACGGCGGTGAAACAAACTATATTCGCGCCACCGTTGCGTTGTACCTGGATATCTACAACCTATTCGTACACCTGCTGCACCTACTGGGTGTATTCAGCGGCGACGATTAAGCCCCGTTTCGGCCCCACTTTCAGGTGGGGCCTTATCTCCACTCAGCAACTGACCATTCTTTACTATGCGCTTTGCCATTATGCTCAACGGTGTCAACGCAAAGGGCAATACCCCACACGCTATTGGCTTCTGCGAAGCGCTGCTTGCCGCCGGGCATGAGTTAGGCTGTATTTTTTTCAGTGGCGAGAGTGTTGCACTGGCAATGTCCGACCCCGACTCGGCCTCAGAACTAGAACAGTGGCAAGCCATCGCTGAGCGCGCAGGTACCGAGCTCAGCCTTTGTAGCAATAGCGCCAACGCACGAGGATTGACGCCCGAGAAGCTGCCCGAACACTGTGCGATAGCCGGGCTGGCCTACTGGCTCGAGCAAGACAGCCGCGCACAACGCAGTCTGCGATTTTCGGGGTAGACCATGCTGCTGCTAGTGAGCCAAAACCACACACTTCAACACGCCTGCGACTTGGCGCTCACTGCCCTCGTGTTTGGCCAAGACGTTCGGTTTGTGTTGTGGCCTGATGTTTTCGCTTCGCTCAGCGCAAATCCGCCGCTTTGCTCGCAACTCGAGGAATTCGGCCTCACCCGAATCTACACCAAAGGCGCCACGACCACCGCAACTCACGCGACTGGCATTGAGGTAACCGCACTGAGCGATTCGGCGCTGCAAACCCTTATTGCCAGTGAAGAAAAGGCACTCAGCTTTTGACCACGCTACACCTATTACAGGCTAACGACAGCCTGGAACGCGCCCTACCGTGCATTTCCTGCGGTGATGTCGTGGTTTACCTGAATACTCTCGCGGCGCAACACGCGCAATCTATCGGGCTTGAACGCGCGCAAGAACATTATCAACTCGGCGATCAAGGCCACCCAGAGGCGGTAAGCATCAACTATTCACAACTCGTTACACTGTGCACCCGGTACAGACACTGCCTCAGCTGGTAAAATTCCCCCTCTGTGCAACCATCATCTGGGCGGCTCCCGCACCATGAGCGCACGCCCTGGAAACAAAGGCCTGTTATGACTGAACACCCCTTCGCACAATATGTGCGAATTCTTGGGAAGGGTAAATCCGGCTCCCGCTCGTTGACGCTGGAAGAAGCGCGCAGCGCCATGACCATGCTTCTGAATGGTGAGGTGGAAGACGTCCAGCTCGGCGCGTTTTTGATGCTGCTGCGAGTGAAAGAAGAAAGCCCAGAGGAACTCGCAGGTTTCGTCCACGCGGTGCGCGACAGTCTATCTTTGCCGTGGCTTTCCGTAGACCTGGACTGGGCAAGTTATGCCGGCAAACGGCGCCAGCAAGCCTGGTATCTGTTGGCGGCGCTGGCGCTGGCCGATAGCGGCGTTCGCACAGTGATGCACGGTGCAGCTGGCCACACAGCAGGCCGCGCCTACAGCGAACAACTATTACAGGAACTCGGCGAACCTGTGGTAGAAGACCTCTCAGAATGTGCGACGGCACTTGAACAAGGTAATTTCTGCTACCTGCCGTTGCGTTTATTCTGCCCGGGCCTGCAACGGATGATGGAGATGCGCCAGTTGTTTGGACTGCGCTCCCCGGTTCATAGCCTCGCCAGGCTAATCAACCCCTTCGCCGCGCCCCACTCGCTGCAAAGTATTTTCCACCCCGCCTATAGCGACAGTCACCAACAGGCCGCTGCGCTGCTTCAGCAACCCCATGCTGCAGTATTTAAAGGCGAGGCCGGCGAGGCCGAGCGCAAGCCGGAGGCTATCTGCAAGGTGAAAACGGTGCACAACGGCGTACTGGGCGAACAAGAGTGGCCAAAACTGCTCGACGGCCGCCAAACCTGGCAAACCGAGCTCAGCAGCCTGTGCCTTCGCGAGGCGTGGTGTGACGACAACATCAGTGAATACGGCAAGTACGCCGTATTAGGCAGCATTGCCATTGCCGTGCAACTTCGCACTCCCCAACTTGATATCGATGCAGCCTACGCAAAAGCCACCGAGATCTGGTCTGCGCGCAATCGTAGCCGTTTAGGATAACCACCAATATGACCAGCCAGTTCATTCAGCCCGAGCAATACCAACACTTGTTAGACGAAAAAGTAAGTGCTTGTCGCAGCCTGTTTGGCGATCTCGGCCTGCCCTCTCCTCAGGTTTTTCCGTCTTCCCCCAAGCACTATCGTATGCGTGCTGAATTTCGTGTGTGGCATGACAATGATGACCTGTTCTATGCCATGTTCGACCCTAACGACCCCAAAGTACCGCTGCGTGTCGACGACTTCCCCGTAGCCAGCGAGGCGATCTGCAAGCTGATGCCCGTGCTGCGCTCCGAGCTCATTAACGCACCCGTGCTGCGCCACCGCCTGTTTCAGATCGAATTTCTAAGCACCCTCAGCGGCGACATGTTAGTCAGCCTCATATATCACCGACGGCTTGACGACGCCTGGCAGACGGCTGCCACGGCCTTAACGGAGCAGCTTGGCATTAGTATTATCGGCCGCAGCCGAAAACAGAAGTGTGTTATCGGCCAAGACTATGTGGAAGAGACCCTCCCAATCGGCAACAGCCAATACCACTATCGCCAATACGAGGGCGGTTTTACGCAACCCAATGCTCAGGTGAACTGCAAAATGATCGAGTGGGCCATCGCACATGCCGGAGGCGACGAAAAGCGCGATCTGCTGGAGCTTTACTGCGGCAACGGTAACTTCACTGCCCCGCTTTCACGCAGCTTTCGCAAAGTTTTGGCCACAGAAATATCCAAAACCTCAGTAAAAGCCGCCAGGGAAAACTTCGCTCACAACGGCCTGGATAATATCGATATTCTGCGCATGTCGAGTGAGGAATTTACCAGCGCACTCAATGGTGAACGGCAGTTTCGGCGAATGGAAGGAAAAGACCTCGCCGACTACGATATTGGCTGCGTACTTGTCGACCCTCCCAGAGCGGGGCTCGACGCCGGTACGCGCGAGCTCATTGCCCGCTTTGAGCGCATCATCTACATTTCATGCAATCCGCAGACATTGCGCAGAGACCTAGAGCAATTACGCGGCACACATCACACAATCGCCTTCGCGCTGTTTGACCAGTTCCCCTACACTGACCACATGGAATGCGGCGTGATTCTGCAAAGACAGTAAAGCCGTCAATAATAGCAACAAGGATTCTGACAATTATGACCGTCAAACTGACAGATAAAGAAATCGCCGATGCATTGAAACAGCTGCCTCACTGGCAATTAGAAGGCGATAAACTCACTCGCCAGCTGGAGTTCAATCATTTTGTCGACGCCTTCGCCTTTATGACGCGCGTCGCCCTGCGAGCAGAAAAAATTGATCATCACCCCGACTGGAGCAATAGCTACAACCGCGTCGATATTGCCCTGACCAGTCACGACGCCGGCGGCCTTACCGCCCGCGACCTTGCCTTGGCGGCCGCTATCGATATGGAAGTCTAGGTTTACAGCACATGAACGCCGGCCTCGATAAGACGGCGGCTTAAATATTCATCCAGCGCATCGAGGTCTTCTGGGTGAATATCTATGACGGTCATGCCGCGTTGCGCGCAAATCTCGGCACGTGCCATTCTGGCAGACAGTACATCGGGGTGCTCAGTCCCTCCCCACACCTCTAGGCAAAGCTGGTATTCCGGTAGAAAAAAGTCGACATCGCCTGCCGTTGGCGCGGCCAGTGGCTGCCCACTGGCGTAGCGCAAACCGGCAAAGTACAGCCAGTTGGCAACCTGGCGGTGGGCATCGCTACTGCACTGACGGCCATCAGCACTGCGACACTCACTCAGCAAATCATCACCGCGCTGACTGCGCCGGTGGAGCTCACGTAACGGTGGATGCGCCAGCATGTCCTCAGGCCACATCACATAACTTTGGCCGCTTTGCGGGCTATCACAGGTTTGCCCGCCCAATGCCTGACCACTGCCACTTGCCTCCCAGCCACGGCGACCTGAGACGATATAGCCGAGCGCACACAACAGCCGGTTTGTCTGCCTGGCGGAAATACCCAGCGGTTTGCCAAGCTCTGCCGCCGACAGCAAACGCTGACTCTCCATCGCTTGAAACAGGCGGTGTTCGATAATTGCCGGCGGCCAAACAATATAACGCCCATAGCGCTTACTGTTTACGTAACGCCCACCTTCAAATTCACCCTTTGCGGTCAGTGCCCAACCATCGTCAATTTTCCGTATCCAGCCATAGTCCTTTAACGTGGCAAACAGCTGCTGCACGGGCAGCTCTAGCTGACGCGCCAGGGCCGAAGTCGACAAGCCGTCCTGACTCACGATCTACGCCCCCGGGTAACGCGATGCCAGCGCCGCATAGACCTGGTCGGCAAAATCCGCCGCGTCGCTATCTAACTCAGTCAGCACTTCCACAAGGTGGACATTATCTTCCTTGCCCGCCCAGGTTTTTATGTAGCTACCGTCTTTGTAGCCGTGGTCTTGGCGGAAGAAATTCAAGACATTCTTGCCAACATATTGGCGATAGAGGGTGACAAAATCCAAGCCGACGGCCAGCAGTAGATCCCTGAATAGCGCGACCGAAAATGAACGACTAACCAAGCTGTGACTGGCCAGCGCCTCTGTTGCGGTTAACACATCAGTCGACTTTTGCTCGCTATTCTCAAGCTCTGCAAGCATCTCTGCGGCAATAGCCTCGTGCGATTTTCCAGCGGCGAATAAGGCGCTCATACCGAAGTGCCAAATATCGACAACTTCCAGCTGAACCTGCTCGAGATCTGTGTCCTGTTTCTTCCACCACTTATATCCTTGGTGATCCATCAACTCACCGCACTCGATCCAAACAGCGCGGTACCACTCGTACTGCTGGTCGATCCACTGCGGATGCACGCGCTGGTTCATCCGGTCTTGCATCGCAAGCATGGTACAAAAAGCCTGTTGTTGAGCGTGAGTAGACACCAGCATTTCCCCGTAATTAAAAAACGGGATCATCATAAACAATTGATGGGAAAAGAGCACTTACGAAGCGGCTATGCAGCGCTCTCGAAATGTCTCTGAGGCATTGAGCAGGCGCCGCATCGTCGCACTGTCGAGGCTGGCGCGCTCGTCGCTCTCTACCAGAGGAAGGATGACAGCAGGGATCTGTGCGGCAAAATTTGCGGCATACACCAAGCGCCGCGGCTCTGACCAGATCATCACCGACGAACTGGGGCCATGCATGGTGTAGCGCTTACTGCGCACACGGTTAGGCTTCCACATGAGGCCTCCTAGGCACAGTCGCGCTTGTGTTGTGTGGGCTTGGACGAATCGAGCACGACGCGCACATTGCGCCCGCAGGCAAAATCAACCACCGGCAGGGGAATGTCGTGAAGCAGCACTGCCACGGCCGCTTCTGGGAGATCCGGCAGGCAGAGCATGTCCTTGGGCTCTTCGCCCTGAGGGAAGAAGATCAGCAGGTCGTAAATGCTCACCCGCCCATCCTCAATGATTTTGTGCAACTCAAAGCAGGCACCATCAATTACGCGAGGAAAAACATGATCCACACCCAGGTGGTTCACGTTTCCTTTGTCGTCGTAACCGAGGAGATAACTGGCAATGAGCATTTGACCTCCTGACAAGGCCTGTGGCGATGACAAGATTGTCGCTATTAGCGGCTAAAACCACTATCCGGTCATTTACTTACCGGCCTAAGATCACTGCCTAAACGCCCGCGGGTTAAGCGACTCAGCCGGCTCACTACTACCCCGCCAAGGGTTGATATCCAGACCACCACGCCGCAAATAGCGTGCGAAGACCGTTAGTGTTTCTGTGTGGCATGCTCGCTGAATGTCGCAAAAAATCTGCTCGACACACTGCTCGTGAAAATCGTTTTGCTGGCGAAAGGAAACCAAATACCGCAGCAAACTTGCTTCATCGATTTTGGGGCCTCGGCAGCGAATGCTCACGGAGGCCCAATCCGGCTGTCCCGTCACCGGGCAGCGCGATCGCAACAGGTGGCTGTAGTATTGCTGATCGACGACCTCACCTTCGTCACAGCGCAGCAATTGTGCGCTTGGCTGATAATCGCTGATGTCGATATCCAGCGAATCCAGGCACTGCCCTTCCATCGACTCAGGACATAAGGTTTTATCCCAGTGCTCCGGTCGGTGCAAAATGACCTTTACCTCGGCGCCACAGGCCTGACTGAGATCCTCCGTCAATGCCGACAACACCGCTTGCTCTGAATCAAAGGCGGTTTGGTTGAAGGAGTTCAAGTACAGCTTGAACGACTTTGACTCGACAATAAACGGTGACGCCGCCGGAAAATGAAACTCTCCCACTGCAACATGGGGCTTTCCACGGTGGTCTAGCCACGACAGCTCAAAGGCGTTCCAAACGTCTACCCCGTAGAAATGAGTCGCGCCGTCAATGCCGAGGCGCTGGCGCCCCTCACTGCGCGCAATGGGATGCAGCACAGAGGGATCATAGTGCTCCGGGTAGTCTACCTGCGCGCCCAGCGGCCCGTGAATGCCCATAATGCCTCCCCTACTGACGCAAGCGCTTACCGGTGTTAAGCAGATACATGCAGTAGCCATAGGCCAACAGCGTAAATACCCCCACCATCAAGAAAGCGGTGCCCACATTCACATCCGAAACCCCTAACACCCCATAGCGAAAGGCATTCACGATGTAGAGCATGGGATTTAAACGCGACACATCCGCCCAAAATTCTGGCAGCAAATCTATCGAGTAAAAAACACCACCCAAGTAGGTCAGCGGCGTTAACACGAACACCGGCACAATCGACACATCATCAAAGTTATTGGCGTACACCGCATTGATAAAGCCAGCCAACGAAAACATGATGGACGTCATCAGCACAATGCCAACCGTAACGCCAATATGCTGTATATGCAGGCGAGTAAAAAACAGTGACAGCAAGGTGACGATCAGGCCGACCAACAAGCCCCGGGCCACGCCGCCCAACACATAGCCCCATAACACCGTGTTGTTGGACATCGGGGATACCAGAATTTCCTCAACAAAGCGCTGAAACTTCGCCCCGAAAAATGACGACACCACATTGGAGTAGGCATTGGTGATTACCGACATCATAATCAGGCCAGGCACGACAAATTCCATGTAAGTAAAGCCGCCCATCTCGCCAATGCGGGAGCCGATCAAGGCACCAAAAATTATAAAATACAGCGACATGGTAATGGCTGGCGGCAACAGCGTTTGCATCCATATTCTCAAAAACCGCCGGATCTCCTTGCGCACAATTGTGATAAAGGCGATCCACTGTTCACGCGTTGTCATGTTTTATAACCTCGTAGTGAGCCGCGCTAGCTCTTCGCTAACAACGACACAAATAATTCTTCAAGACGATTCGCCTTGTTACGCATACTGGTAACTTCAACGCCCTGCTCACTCAGGGCCGCAAACACCGCATTCAGGGAACCGCCCTTCTCCAGCGCGACTTCCAGCATTTGCTCATCCGTTTTGTGGGTTTCAAAGCCCGCAATTGAAATGGTATCGGGCAGCGGCTCTTTGGTATCGAGCACGAAGGTCTCTCTGTGAAGCTGCTTAAGCAGTGTCTTCATCGCCGTGTTTTCAGCAATTTCGCCGCTGTCGATAATGGCAATGTTCCGGCACAGGCTTTCCGCTTCTTCGAGGTAGTGCGTCGTTAAAATGATGGTCGTGCCGCGCTGGTTGATTTCCTTCAGAAAGGCCCACATCGAACGGCGCAGCTCAATGTCCACCCCAGCGGTCGGTTCGTCGAGGATCAATAGGCGCGGCTCATGTACCAGCGCGCGAGCAATCATCAAGCGGCGCTTCATACCACCCGACAGCATGCGTGAGGCAGTGTTGCGCTTTTCCCATAAATCGAGCTGCCGAAGGTAGGTCTCGGCGCGCTGCTCGGCCAACTCTCTGGTCAAGCCGTAGTAACCTGCCTGATTAACGACAATATCCCAAACGCTTTCAAAATTCGAAAAATTGAATTCCTGAGGGACAATGCCAATCTCTTTCTTAGCGAGCGCTAATTCGCTATCGATCGAGTGCCCAAACACACTCACCGAGCCCGCCGTCTTCTTTACCAACGAGCAAATAATGCCAATGGTCGTCGACTTTCCTGCGCCATTGGGGCCAAGCAGAGCAAAGAAGTCGCCCTCCTCAACACATAAATCGATCCCTTTCAGTGCTTCAAAGCCATTGTCGTAGACCTTGCGTAACCCTCGTATTTCTAGGGCTTTGCTCATAGTGATTTCCCATCGTTTAGATAGTGAGAAGGGCCGGTATTTTGCCACGGTGCAGAGATCGAATACACTGGCGCGCCGAATTCATTGCTACGGAGCCACTGTGAATAGTCGATCGCTGTATTTCCACCAACTCTTCGACCAACTCTTTCAAACCTGCAAAAACGGCCTGGAGGGCCACGGTGCCTACACACAAGACGCTGTCGACGACTTACTAAATGGCTTTGAGTCACTGCAAAAGCAACTCAGCGGCGACGATGCCCTGGCGCGAGGCCAGGCCCTGCTGTGCCAAATCATTGCGCACTTCCCCGACATCACCCCGATGATGCACCGCGACCTGCTGTGGTATTTCGGTGGTGATTGCCTGCACTACCTCAGCGACGCTGAACTTGAGCAATACCAGCAGCTCGAGGAACGCTACCACGCCGCTACGGCGTATGAGGATGGCGCAGACAGCGGTCAATACCGGGACTTGCGTGCCAAGGTATTCGGCATGCATTAACCCTTTAGTCCCTCACTGCCCACCGCGCGTGGGCAAAAAGTACAGACGAAAAAAAAGCGAAACATGTGTTTCGCTTTTCATTTTTTGGAGCGGGAAACCGGGTTCGAACCGGCGACCTCAACCTTGGCAAGGTTGCGCTCTACCAACTGAGCTATTCCCGCAAATCTGTTTTGCGCTTACTGCGCAGCGGAGAAATAATATTTCCCCATTTTTCTTTTGTCAACAGCGACTTAGAGCAATCTCTTTAAGTCATTTTGCCGACACCGCACCGGTATTTTTCAACCGATGAAGCAGAATAAATGGCGTCCCCTAGGGGACTCGAACCCCTGTTACTGCCGTGAAAGGGCAGTGTCCTAGGCCACTAGACGAAGGGGACGCCGCAAACCTCTCACTAGAGCTGCTACCCTGAGCGAGAGCGGCGGCAATTTTAAGAGTTGCCCTTGAGCGCGTCAAGGTGACAAGTCTCTGTCATTACCGCATTCTGGCGAAAGAAAAAACGGCCGGTCTTTTCTTCCCTGCTCTGCAGTGCAAGCACTACAGGGCGAAATAAATGGCGTCCCCTAGGGGACTCGAACCCCTGTTACTGCCGTGAAAGGGCAGTGTCCTAGGCCACTAGACGAAGGGGACGCCGCAAACCTTCCAGGCTGCGAGTCACTGTTGCCTGAAAGTGGCGCGAATTTTAGGGAGCCTGCTCGCTGCCGTCAAGCCTGAATTTACCGCAAACGCAAAATAATGCGTTTTTTCAGTAATTCTGTCGATTTTTTATTCAAGCTGCGCAGAAATCGGTCAAGCTTCTGATTTATCTAGAGTTAGCGACACCGAGTTGATGCAATACCGCAGCCCTGTGGGCGCCGGTCCGTCACTAAACACATGCCCCAGGTGAGCATCGCAGCGAGCGCAAACCACCTCTTCGCGGATCATGCCATGACTGGTATCGCGATTGATTCCGAGAGCGCCTTCGTCAGCTGGCTGGTAGAAGCTCGGCCAACCTGAGCCGGAGTCGTATTTCGTTGCTGACGAGAACAGTGCCTCACCACAGCAACGGCATCGGTATACGCCGTCGGCAGACTCTTTATAGTATTTCCCGGTGAACGCGCGCTCCGTGCCCTTCTCGCGACATACATGGTATTCCTCCGGGCTGAGAAGTTCCCGCCACTGCGCCGCGGATTTTACGACTTTTTCCATCAATATCACTCCACTTGCAAGCCTTTGAAGACGTATACTGTTGCTAACTGTTGATCGCGAGGCAATTCCGCCAGCACCAATCACTTACGATTAGAAGATCGCCATGAGCCATTATTACAAATCCAGCAAACTTCAGAACGTCTGTTATGACATTCGCGGCCCGGTTTTGCACCGCGCCAATGAATTGGAAGAGGAAGGCTATCGCATCCTCAAGCTCAATATAGGCAACCCGGCGGCATTTGGATTCAACGCGCCAGAAGAGATCATTCAAGACGTGATTCGGCTGCTGCCGGAGAGTGAGGGCTACAGCGACTCCAAAGGCTTGTACTCAGCCCGGAAAGCCATCATGCAGGAATGCCAAAAAATCGGTATTCCCGGTGTTGAGGTTAATGACATCTACCTGGGCAACGGCTGTAGTGAGCTAATTACCATGGCAACCCAGGCGCTGTTAAATATCGGCGACGAGGTGCTTATCCCCTCCCCCGATTATCCGCTGTGGACAGCGGTGGTATCTCTGAGTGGTGCCAAGCCGGTTCACTACCTCTGCGACGAAGAGAATGACTGGCAGCCGTCACTTGACGATATTCGCGCAAAAATCACCGACAAAACCCGCGCCATCGTTATCATCAACCCGAACAACCCCACTGGTGCGGTGTATAGCCGGGAGATGCTCGAAGCGCTGGTCGATATTGCAGAAGAACACAATCTGGTGGTTTTTGCCGACGAGATCTACAGCAAAATTCTCTACGATGATGCCGTGCACATTCCTCTGGGTAGCATTAGCCGCGACGTGCTATGCCTGACCTTCAATGGCTTGTCCAAAGCCTATCGACTGGCGGGTTTCCGCAGCGGCTGGATGGTGGTGTCCGGCGCTAAAGACCGCGCCGCCGATTACATCGAAGGTTTAGATATGTTGTCGTCAATGCGGCTGTGTGCCAACGTACCGGCTCAGCACGCCATACAAACGGCATTGGGCGGTTATCAGAGTATTAACGAGTTGATCCTTCCCGGTGGGCGCCTGCTTGAACAGCGCGACCTCGCATGGCAGATGCTCAACGATATTCCCGGCGTCAGTTGCACCAAGCCCGCCGGCACTATCTACATGTTCCCCAAGCTGGACCCCGAGGTTTACCCAGTGGCCAATGACGAGCAACTGGTGCTCGACCTGCTGAATCAGGAAAAAATACTGCTGGTGCAGGGTACCGGTTTCAACTGGCACACCACGGACCACCTGCGTATCGTCTTCCTGCCGAATAAGCTTGATCTGGCAGACGCCATTGAGCGCTTTGGCCGATTCCTCCAGGGTTACCGCAAAAAACTCCGCGCCGTTAGCTAGGCGCGCGATAGTGAAGCACCTTGAGGGCGGCATCCGTGTCGCGCTCAGGGAAATCTGCTCGCCCTGCCAAACGCTCACAAAACTGTGCCTCCGGCCAATATTCTGCAACGCGGTCGCGAAGAAAAGCCTCATCCAGCAGCGGCGAATTCAAACAGATCAGCACATCCGCCCCCGGCGCGCAGAGACTGCCCATCCTCGACAGCAGGCGCCCGTAATCTCGCGCCGCATCAAAACTGCCGGCCTGCCGCGATGGCGGATCACAGATCACCACATCATAGGGGCCGAGTTTTTTTAGCTTTCCCCAGCTCTTAAAAATATCGTGACCGAGAAACACCGGCGCGCCGCTGTCGGCGTCGTTCAGGCGATGGTTCTCCCGCCCGGTGCGCAACGACGATTTACTCATATCGATATTGACGATCTGGCTCGCCCCGGCCTTGCTGGCCGCGACCGAAAAAGCACAGGTGTAGGAAAATAAATTCAGTACCCGACGGCCATCCGCCCGCGCCGTCAGCCAGCGCCGCGCCGGCTGCATATCCATAAAGTAACCAATGTTCTGCCGTCCGCCCAATTGCAGCGCGAATCGTAAACCCTCCTCCACGGCATACATTGGGCTCGGCACGTCGCCCCAGAGAGTTTGCAGATCAGCATCGCGCTGATAGCGATGTTGCACTATCGCCGCGGTAAAATGTGGCGCCAGCGTCTCCGCAAGAGCCGCACAGAAATCAGCCCAAAAATTCCCCGGTGGCTCGCGATACAGCACGATCCACAGCAGTGGAGAGAAGTAATCCACCGTCAACCACTCGTAGCCGGGATAGCATTGCCCGCGGCCGTGAAACAAACGCCGACTTTCACCGTCTGCGCAGCGCTGCGGCCATTGCTCAAGCTTTGCCAGGCTCAATAAGCCTTCAACATTTACCTCTACCCGCTCGGCCATCACGCTACACCTCACCGGCACTGACGCGGTACATCACCTGATCGCGATAGCCCGTGGTTACCGCAATAAAGCCCTGCCACTGCGCATCTAGCGCCGCGTCGTTGCTGTCGACCAGCAGCGGACGCCCCGCCAACCCGCTCAGCTTGCCCTTGCTCGCCAGCACCTGAAAATTGTCTCGACCAATACGGCGAATAAGCGCAGGAGTGAGCTGCTGATTGCCCCGCCCTAAGATATGCCCTTGGCCACCTATCGCGGTAATCAGCACGGTTATCGGCCCCTGGTGATGATCCATCACCTCACTAATTTGCTGGGCATTGGCATCGGCCTGCAGCAATTCACCGCCGCGTACCAAGTCAAAACCGAGCAAGGTATAGGGCAGACCCAGTGCCTCCATAAACCCGGTTGTGGTACTGCCCGGGCCGACGATGTAAAGGCAGTCCTCGTCATAGTTTTCCATTAATTCATCAGCGATATCGGCAATTACCAATTCTTCAACTTCCCGGCCGCCCTGTTTCACTTGCTGCAGAAAACCACCCAAGCGCGGCACCATCAGTTCGCCGTAGTGACGTGAACGTACTCGCCCCTGGGCGAAGGCGGCCTCGTCGATATCCCTGACCTCCTGCAGCCCGATATCCACCAAATCACCATCGATCAGCGCCCGCAATATCGCCGCCGCTGCCTGAGGGTTAACGGCATAGACCGCCGAATGCATTTTCACTCCTGCTGGCAAGCCCAATACCGGCAGGCTCTCCCCCACGGCACTGTAAATATCTCTGGCGGTGCCATCGCCGCCAACAAACAGCACAATATCGACCTGTTCGCTTCGTAAACACTGGGCGGCGCGGCGCGTGTCTTCCGCTGAGCTCAGCGCCTCGGCGCGGCCAACCGACGTAAATGTAAGACCCGCTTCGCGGCACGCCTGCTCAGCCATGGCACCATCAAAGCCATACACCGCAAGCTGTTCCGCCACGGGTGCTAGCGCAGCCAAGCAGCGCACAGCTCTTGGCAGCGAACGGCTATTCGCCATTTCTTCAGCCACCGACTGGCGCAGCCCGTCGGGCAGTGTATCGCTGCCTTTTAAGCCCTCAGGGCCTCCTAATCCAGCGTAGGGGTTAACGATCAAGCCCAGCTTAAACATCTAATACCTCAACTTCTGCCGCGATCTGCGGCCAATACTTAGAGACAGCCAATACGGCAGCGCCATAGCATAGCGGTCATAATTTGCATTTACCCTCGGTAGAACTAACCTTGGAATAAACGTTTAGGATTTTCGCTATGTCCAGACACAACCCAACAGCAAGCTCGCCAAGCCACGCCGCTCAGGAGCGCTTTGAAAAACGCTACGGCGCGTGGTTGATCGATGATAACGGCCGGGAAATTCCCATCGACGCTCACAAAGTTGAATCCTGCCTCGATGCACTCAGCGGCAGCGACGACGAATTTATTTGCTACCTTGCAAAGCAGCGAGCAAGTTAAGCTGCGCTGCGCTCAGCGCTTTACCCGCTCCCCGGTAATCGCAAAACGCAAACTCCCGACGCTCCGGGTAGTGTTTGCGTAACGCATCAAATTGCTTGGCGGGGTCCTCCGCCAGTAGACTCTCTCGAAATCGTTTGTCGTCGGCGCAAACGTCGTACACCGCCGCAACTGCTTCGCGCAGCAGCGCGTTGTCACCCTCGGCCTTCAAACCAATACTCGGGCGCGGTAGCGCTACCCCAGGCAGGGCAAGTTCCCCACTGCCACTATCTGCCACATAGTCTGCTAAGCGCTCGGCAATCATACGCGTGCCAGCCACTTTACCGTCGAGACTGTAACCCGCGATATGCGGCGTTGCGATCAAGCATAAATCCGCCAAGCGCTTATCGACGCTGGGCTCGCCCTCCCAGACATCCATTGCCAAATGAATATCCGGGCGCTGCTGCTTGAGGGCCAACAAATCGTGAGTTGCAATCACTCCGCCGCGACCAGCGCTGATCAATAACGCCCCGTCCGGCAAACCGCTTAGCTGCTTCGCCGTAAGCATATGATAACTCGGGTAGTTACCGCCGGTAGTCAGTGGCGCGTGCACGCTCATCACCTCGCACCGCAGTACCTCGTCGAGTGTACTCAGGCGTGGATCGCTGTCTTGGACCAGCAGGGGGTCGTAAGCCACGCTATCGATGCTCAGGCGCGCCAAACGCTCAGCAACCGTTCGCCCCACATTCCCAAACCCAACAAGGCCGACTCGGCCGCCGTGTCGCAATACCTCCAGGCGATCACCGCAGGCACAAATAACGCTGATGACATAGTCCGCCACCGAATTGGCATTGCAACCGGGGGCGGTATAAGCGGCAACGCCGCTACGCGCCAGATAGTCCATATCCAGGTGATCTGCGCCAATGGTGCAGGAGCCAACAAACTTAATTTGACTGCCGGCAAGCAAATCGCGGTCAACCTTGGTGACTGACCGCACAATCAACGCTTGGGCGTCTCCGAGCTCCGCCGCCGAGAGCGTGCGCCCTGCAAAACGGTGAATTTCGCCAAAGGGCGCGAACATGGCGTCAGCGTAAGGCACATTCTCGTCGACCAATATCTTGAGTGGCAGCACGACTATCCCCAATTCAAAGCGCGTGAATACCGCGCCAGTAAACGTTCGACAAGCGCCTCGGGCAAACCGCCGCTGGCCGCGCCAATTGCAGATACTTCTGCCGGATAACGCAGCCCCTGTAGACAGCGCTCGTCCAGTGGCACATCGCGGCGCAACTGCGTGAGCTGACGGTAGAGAAACAGCGCGTCCCGATGTTGCGAAAATCGCTTAGCAAGGCCTTTGGCACCACGCACAGGCAAACTGGCCAGCGCATCAAGGTTGTTAAAAATCGCATCGAGTGAGCTGAAATGCTGGAATATCACCTTCGCGGTTGCCTCCCCCACTCCTGGCAAACCGGGAATACCATCGACACGATCGCCCGCCACCGCCAGATAATCGGCTAAAGCCTCGCAATTCACGCCTTTTTCCGCTTGCCACGCTAGGCGAGTCTGCGCATCGCGGCCAATATCCTGCAGGCGATCAGCATCGCTGCGAAGAATTTGCGCAAGGTCTTTATCGCGACTTAACACTGTTACCGCGTCGCCCCGCTGCTGCGCGGCGCTCGCCGCAGTCGCTAGCAGGTCATCCGCCTCGAATTGCTCATCAGCACAGCAGGCAAGACCCAGCGCCTCCGACACGGCGCGACAACAGCGCAGTTGAAACGCCAGCTCGTCGTCCGGCAGTGCCCGCTGCGACTTATAACCACTATACAAGGCCTCACGAAAGCCCTGCCCCAGGCTTTCATCAAAGGCCACCAGCACCCGACTCGGCTGCTCGGTATGCAAAAATCGCAGCAAACACGTCAAATAGCCCTGCACCGCATGCAGCGAGTAACCCTGCTCGCTATAAAATTGCGCTGGTTGAGAGAAGTAGGCGCGAAAGATATAGATCGATGCATCCAGGCAGTAGAGGCGCGCTGTCATCGCCACAGTGCCGCCAAAGATAGATCGCGCTCAGACGGCGCCGCGATCCCGCCAAACTCAATGGCTAGCGCCTGCTGAAAGCTTGCCGCTCGACCGGGCAATCCCTCGCGCAAATACCTACGCGCTTGCTGCCACACGGCCAGGGCGAAGGAAAAATTATCACCCGGCGCTGCATCTAAATTATCAATACTCAACGCAAAAGGCAGGCCAGAGGCCAAGCAAAAGAACCACTCTAACGCTTGGGGTTTGCGCTCTACTAACTCAAACTGCTGTTGCTGCTCAGCGCTGCGGCCATCGGGCTCATACCAATAACCATAGTCCAGCAGTTTTCGGCGCTGCTCGCCGGCAATGCACCAGTGCGCAACTTCATGAAGGGCGCTGCGAGCAAAGTCGTCGCGGTAAAAAATCGTATTGGCCTGCTCCCCGCTTGCCGGCTGGTATAGGGGCTCATCCGCGCCGCCGCACAGCAGGCAGTTTTCGCCGCGAGCAAAGCACCTGGCAAACACCTCGGCGATACGCTGATCTGCTGCGGGTGCAACTGCGGGTGCAACGGCAGCCGCGTGTATGGCCCGCTCAGTCATTATATTGCAAGCCGCGCTGCGGGCAGCCGTCTTGTACTTGATGGCAAGGCTGTTGCTGTAGCCACTCCAGGTAGCCTTCGCTCAAAAACTCAGCGCCGGCAAGCAGGTGTTGAATATAGCGGCTCTGCGGCAGCAAGCCGCGAGTGATGTAAGCCGGATTCGCCATATACACCCATGCATTTTGCGTTGTCTCAATGGTCCGCACGCTCAGCACCTCGCGGCTATACCGCACAGGCGTCCCCTCGTAGTGATCCATCAGGGCAATATCGTCCTGGCCCCGTAAACGGTACAGCACCCCTTCAACGTGTTGGTCGTGGGCAGGCACCACATTGGCATAGGCAACACCAGGGTTATTGTGCGCTTGCTTGTTAAAACACAGCACAAAATTCGTCAGGCGCGCCGCCTCAGCGGTAAGGAAATCAAGCCCCCTGGCTCGCATTCGAGCCGGGTTCATATTTGAGCCATAGGCGAAGTAGTAACAACTGCTCACTGCAAGACTATCCAGAAAAACTTGGCAAAAGGGGAAACTACAGGTAATTTTATCAGAAAGGGATAGCACCGCGCTTGGCGCGTCAGCCGCTAAGTGATCGCCCCCGCTACGTGAGGATGCATCATGGCTACACGTAACCTAGGCAATACCCCCTCGGCGCAGATCTTGCCCTTCCCTACCAACGCCGCCCGCACCGAGCCGAGCATCGTCGCGGTATCACCGGAATTTCAAGGCTATTGCCTGTTATACGCTCATCACGCACTGTCCACTGACAAACTCTATGCCCTGCGCATCTTATGCTGGGCACGGCTTGATAACGGCGACGACGTGGCCTTGGTGCCCTGGCTCGACGGTGTTGCTCGCTGCAGCGAGCTCAACGATGCCCAAACGGGTTTATCTCAGGGTTACTTTGACCCTATTGCAGAGCAGCGCTTTGATGTGATGCCCGCCCACCACAGCGCCATACTGGACAGCCTGTGCCCCAAACAGGCGTCTAGCGATAATAGCGTGATTCAAGAAATTCCCGACCTGATAGGCAGCCACGCCGCTCTGCTGAACGACGGCCACGAATTCCAATTAGAGCCGGTAGTGAGTTGGCAGTTGCTCGCTGGCGGTCGCCTGCAGGCGATGATCGCTGACCCTGAAAAAATCACCCAACACCCGGTGCTGCCCGGCGACCCCTGTCTGTACCCGGCAACCGAAGCCGAAGGCCTGCGCTACTACTTCCAATACCATATCGCCAACCAAATAAAACGCGGCGGCGAAATGACGGCGCGCGCGTTACATAGCCTGATCAAACACTAGGAGCGGCTTTGCGCACCCAATAGCGGTAGTGCTCGCCCTCCTGCTGCTGGTCGATAAGCTCGTGACCGAGAAAGGCGCAGAATTTTGGAATATCGCGGGTCGTGGCCGGATCTGTTGCCAGAATTTCCAGCACCTCACCAGCCGCGATATCACGAATTTTATTGTGCAGCATCATTACCGGCTCGGGGCAGGTTAAACCACTGGTATCCAGATTGTGATCGACCTTCGTCATGACTTACTCAACTCTGTATGCGGGCAAACGGGCGAGGTATTGTGGCGGCGTGGCCCCAAAAATCAACACGCGGCTTAAGGGCGGCGCGGCAAAATAGACCAGCTCTCGGTCTCGGCGCAGAAGGCGATAAACGCCTGGCCACTTTTTAATGCCGCCCGCAGTTGGGCGATTTTTTCTTCCTGGCTCAGCTCGCGCTCTCCATAGTCAGTGCCGTCGCGGCTAACCAGCTCCTCCAGCATGCCCCGAAAGGCATCCTCGCTCAGTTTCTGCCAGGGAATTTCCAAATAATCTGCCATTCCAACCTCATTAAGTCTGCTCAGCACTCACTGCCTTGAAAGCCGGCAACACTATCAATTTTATCTTGTAGGCTCTGCTCTCTGTCTACCCGCGTGCCAATTTTTAACTGGCTGTGGATACGCGGCGCCCCCATCTCGTGAATGCGCATATGACACAGCTTCACCGCCGCCATGACTGCCTCCCACTCACCTTCGACATTGGTGCCAAAGGCATGCAGCTGGTAAGTCAGGCCGCTGTCATCAAAAATTCGCTGACACTCGGCAATATACGGTGACAGCGACTCGCCGACATTGAGCGGTATTACACAGAGTTCCACATGTACATGCATTTCTTAACCCACCGGCCTACTCAGCAGCTATCGCTGATGATATGTTCAAGCAGATATCGTATCGTTACTGCTATAACGTGTCTCTATACTTACAGGATTTACCATTGAATACGTCTGTTGTTTTTACCTTTATCAGCAAGGACCGACCCGGGTTGGTTGAATTGGTTTCCAGCGCCATTGCCAGTGTCGGTGGAAGTTGGCAGGAAAGCCGAATGACACAATTGGCGGGCCAGTTTGCGGGCATCGGCCGCGTAAATGTGGCAGGCGATCAGCGCGATGCCCTGATCAGCGGCCTGCGCGCGCTCAGCACCGATGGCATTCAAGTCACCATTGATGACAGCGCCAACACCAGCGACGGCAGCGCCGAACAACACGGCTGCCAACTGCATATTTTGGGCAACGACCGGCCGGGAATCGTGCGGGAAGTGAGCCGCGCCTTGAAAGATCGCCAGATCAATGTGACCGAACTCAGCTCGAATATCACCAGTGCGCCGATGAGTGGCGAGGCGCTGTTCGACGCCCACGTGAAAGCGGACTTACCCGCCGGTTGCGACCTGGACGAATTGAACGACGCCCTGGAAGAGATTGCCGAACAGCTGAGCGTCGATATCGATATTGAGCGCGCCTAGAAACGGCCGCTCAACGCAATTTTTTCATCACAAACACCGTCGCGGTCGCCGCCGCGACGATCACCACAACACCGAGCACGCACATCAGCAAATAGCCGAGCACTTCCCGCCACGGTACATCAAAGCTCCACACCGCCGAGCACACCAGCATCACTGTTGCCAGCACCGCCAGCACCGGCGTACGGTAGCGTTTAAACAGTACAAACCACTCAGCCACCTTCGGCAAACCCTCTTCGCTTAAGCAAAACTGTCCTCTCGCAGCCACTCACAACGCAAGCGACCGGAGTCATCTCCGGGGGCATGGTAATCCCCTTCGGCTTGCCATACAAAGGTATGTGTACCGTTATAGGCCGTTTGCAGGTGCACCGTTGCCGATACCCAATACATTTTGCTAAGCATTTTCTCAAATAAACGCAGCCATGCATCCCACTCGTGCTCTATCGCCTTGTAGGAACTGCCAAAGTGAATGACATCGGTTTGACAGTCGCCAAACTCCACGGCGCGGCGTGGCACGGAAAACATTTCCCGGCACAGCAACGGCCAGTCCTCGGCCGAGGGCAAGGTATCGGTAATTTGCTGATTCACCTCGCGGCGTTCCTGCAAATCGACACCATCTCGCACAAACAACATATCCGTAATGCAGCCGTAAACGACGGATTCTTGAGCCATAGTTGATCTTCCGACTTTTTCTTTCAGTCTACCGCTGCAATGACGCCGACGCGACGACACACTTAACGAGGCGTGTCCGGGGTCTCAAAATAGCGCCAGGCAATTATCGCCGCCAGTGCTGCGGCGCCGCTGGCCACCCAGAAACACTGGGCCGGGCTGATGTCCCAGGCGTAACCACTCAGCACCGCGCCCAAGGCACCACCAGCGCCAAAGCTCAAGCCACTGTACAGCGCCATACCCTGGCCGTGGTGAGCGGTAAAAAACCGCCGTATCGTTTCGACGGCGGCAGCGTGAGCACTGCCAAAACTAGCCGCGTGCAAACACTGGGCAAACACCAAAATAGCCACTGACTCGACAAATTCAGCAATTAACCACCAGCGCAACGCCGTTAGCGCCAGGCTGGCGATCAAAATCTGGCGCAGGCTAAAGCGCTCCAGCAGCCGGTGCATACCCATAAACAGCAACACTTCAGCGAACACCCCTAGCGACCACAACATCCCCGTTGCCGACTTGCTATAGCCCTGCGCTTCCAAATGAATACTGAAAAAGGTGTAGTACGGCCCGTGGGAGAATTGCAGCAGAAAACTGGTGGCAAAGAAGGCAATCACCGCTGGCTGCTTTAATATTCGCATCAGCGAACCGGGGCTGCGATCACCCCGCGTTAAGCCCTCGGGGTTTTCTGCCACCAACAAGCTACCCAGCCAGATAGCCGACAGCAATGCGGTAATGATGTACAGCAGATGCACAATGGGGTGGTGGTCCAACCAGGCACCTACCGCCAATACCGCGGCGATAAAACCAATCGAGCCCCACAAACGGATCAATGAATAGCGGCCATGCTGACCGCTCAAATGACTGAGCGTTAGCACGTCGAACTGCGAGAGCACCGCATTCCAAAAGAAGCTGTAGCCCACCACCACGGCGGCGAGCCAGTAGAAGTCCTGCCGGAAGTACACTCCACCAAAGGCGATAACCGCCAGCAGCGCCCCCAGGCGAATAATTCGCGTGCGGCAGTCATAGCGGTCAGCCAGGTAGCCCCATAAGTTGGGCGCCAGTACCTTGGTGACCATCACCAGCGCCGAGAGAATCCCGATCTCGCCAGAGGAATACCCCAGCGACTTCAGGTACAGCGACCAATACGGCAACCACGTGCCCAGCAGGGCAAAGTAGAAAAAATAAAAGGCGGAAAGCCGCCAATACGGCACTGCCTGCGCCATAGCCGCCTAGCCTAGCGGCGCGCCGGAATCACCGGTGTTTGGCACTGAACATCGGCATTCTGGCCACGGTTACGCAACAGGTGGTCCATCAGCACAATCGCCAGCATCGCCTCGGCGATAGGTACCGCGCGAATGCCCACACAGGGGTCGTGGCGGCCAGTGGTTATCACGTCCACAGCCTCGCCCTGCTGGTTAATGGTTTGGCCAGGAATCAAAATGCTCGATGTCGGCTTCAGCGCCATATGGGCAACAATATCCTGCCCACTGGAAATTCCGCCCAACACGCCACCGGCATTATTTGAGGTAAAGCCTTCAGGAGTGAGCTCGTCTCGGTGTTCGCTGCCGCGGGCATCTACGCAGTCAAAGCCTGCGCCAATCTCAACCCCTTTCACCGCGTTAATCCCCATCAGAGCATGGGCGATATCGGCATCCAAGCGATCGAAAACTGGCTCGCCCAGGCCTACTGGCACACCGCTGGCCACCACCGAAATTTTGGCCCCTACAGAGTCGCCGGATTTACGCAGCGCCTGCATATAGGTTTCCATTTCGGGAATTTTATCAGCGTCCGGGCAAAAGAAAGGATTCTCTTCAACAATGTCCCAATCGAGCTTATCTGCCTTAATCGGCCCCAGCTGCGACAAGTATCCCCTCACCTGCACGCCGTGATGCTCCGCCAGGTATTTTTTGGCGATTGCCCCGGCAGCGACTCGCATCGCGGTTTCGCGCGCCGACGAACGGCCACCACCGCGGTAGTCACGCTGACCGTATTTTTGCTCGTAGCTGTAGTCGGCATGCATGGGGCGGAAACGGTCTTTGATCTTGCTGTAGTCCTTCGAGCGCTGATCTTGGTTCTCAATCAACAGCCCAATAGAGGTACCGGTGGTCTCCCCCTCGAAAACCCCAGACAGAATTTTCACTTCATCGTTTTCACGGCGCTGGGTGGTATAGCGCGAGGTGCCGGGCTTGCGGCGGTCTAAGTCGCGCTGCAAGTCACTCTCGGAAATTGCCAGCCCCGGCGGGCAGCCATCGATAATTGCGCCCAAGGCAAGGCCGTGGCTTTCGCCAAAGGTGGTGACGGTGAACAACTTACCGATGGTGTTACCTGACATGAAACAATCCTGCGTTGGGACAATAGGGCCGGCAAAACTGCCTGGCCGTAAATCATTACTCTACAAAGCGCGACAAACCGTGCCGAACGAACAGCGCCTGAATTATACGTGAAAGCGGCGTCTGAGTCAGAGGCTATCCGCGGCCTCTACCAACTGCTCTCGGGTCAGCGCAAACACGCCGTGACCGCCGCGCTCGAACTCGAGCCAGGTAAATGGCAATGTCGGGTAAGCCTGCTCAAGTGCCACCCAGCTATTGCCTACCTCGATTACCAGTAAACCGCCCTCTTCCAAATGGTCGGCCGCGTCGCGCAGGATTCGGCGAGTCAGGTCCAGGCCATCCTCGCCCGACGCCAACCCCAGCGCGGGCTCGCGGTGATATTCCGCAGGCATTTCCGCGAGGTCTCTGGCGTCTACGTAGGGCGGGTTGCTAACGATCAGGGAATAGCGCTGCCCCTGCAAGCCGCTAAACACATCGGAGTGAATAGCCTTCACCCTGTGGCCGAGTTCGTGGCGGGCAATATTGATGCCGGCGACATCCAGCGCATCGCCGGAAATATCCGCAACATCCACCTCCGCATCGTCAAAGGCATAAGCGCAGGCAATGCCAATACAGGCGCTGCCGGTGCAGAGGTCCAATATGCGCTGCGGCTCGCTTGCTAACCACGGTTCAAAACCGTTTTCGATCAGTTCTGCAATGGGCGAGCGCGGTACCAATACTCGCTCATCCACATAAAATGACAGCCCGGCAAACCACGCCTCATGGGTTAAGTAAGCGGCGGGTAAACGCTCTTCCACTCTGCGCTGTAGCAGCTGCACAATATGCTCGCGCTCACTGGGCAGCAGGGTGGCATCCAGGAACGCGTCCGGGCTATCGAAGGGTAACTCCAGGGCGTGAAGCACCAGCAGCCGGGCCTCGTCCAGGGCATTATCGGTGCCGTGACCAAAAAACAATCCAGCGCGGTTGAATTCACTCAGGCCCCAGCGAATGTAGTCCCGAACCGTGGTCAGGTGTTGGCAAATCTCATTGTTGTGTGCCACCGCAGCGCCCTTCTATAAACCCGTTTTTAGCAAGCAATTAATAACCAGCGCGAAGTTTACACTGCCCCCAAAGCGCTGCCCAGCATGCTTGGGAAAGCGTAAGGGCTCTGATACCATTGCGGCTCGTTTATAGGACATAAAAGAGAAGCTGGTGGAAAAAGCATTCGAAGAGATCATCAAACAAATTGGTGAAGACCTGGAGCGTGACGGCCTACTCGACACGCCAAAACGCGCGGCAAAAGCCTTTGAGTTCCTTACCGAGGGTTACCGTCGCAGTGTTGACGAAGTCGTGAATGACGCACTGTTTGAATCCGACGCCAACGAAATGGTCGTGGTCTCCGACATCGAACTCTACTCGCTCTGCGAGCACCACCTGCTACCCTTCATCGGCAAATGCCACGTTGCCTACATTCCCAACGGCAAAGTTTTGGGCCTGTCTAAGGTGGCTCGCATTGTCGACCTCTATGCTCGCCGCCTGCAAATTCAAGAAGGCCTGACCACGCAGATCGCCGACACCGTGCAACAAGTGACTGGCGCCGAAGGCGTGGCCGTGATCATTGAAGCCCGCCATATGTGCATGATGATGCGCGGCGTGCAAAAGCAAAACTCCGTTATGCGCACCAGCGCCATGTTGGGCGTGTTTAAAGACAACGCCGCCACGCGGGCAGAGTTTATGTCGCTGATCAAATAAAGCGTTGCTTTGGCCCGCAGGGCAACAAGGAAAATAAAAGGGCCGGAATGGCCCTTTTTTATTGCCACATCATTGACCAAATTACGGTATGCGTCGCCGCGACGGGGCCAAACAGTTATTCTCTGTCTCGTATAACACCGCAGAACGAGACAAAAATGGCGTGACCACGACAAGACCCTTGTTCGACAGCTACCCGCAACTGAGCGGCGCCCTACCCTGGCTCCCCCTCGCTGACCTACCCACGCCAGTTGAACCAGTATCCGGAATTGGCAGCAATGCATGGATTAAACGCGACGACCTTTCCCACGCGGTGTATGGCGGCAACAAACTCCGCAAGCTGGAATTTATCTTGGCCGATGTTCTGGCGCGTGGCAAAACGCATGTAATCACCTTTGGCGCCACTGGCACCAACCACGGCGTTGCCACCGCCATGCTGTGCCAACAATTGGGCCTGCGCTGCACGGTGCTGTTATTTGAACAACCACCCTCTACCACCGTGCGCGACAACCTCGCGCGAATGCGACACTTTGGCGCCGAGCTACAATTTTGTGACTCACTCGCCAATACCGTACGGCATTACTACCTTCACCCCAAGCGCTTGTCACGCAGGCACTACTTTCTGTTTGCTGGCGGCTCCAACGTTGCCGGAACCATGGGCTTTATCAACGCAGCATTTGAGTTAAGGCAGCAAATCGACACCGGCCAGTGCCCATTGCCCAGCCAGATATTCGTGCCCGTTGGCTCCTCAGCCACCCTTGCCGGCTTAAGCATTGGCGCTGCGCTAGCAGGCGTAGAAAGCGATATTATTGGCATAAGGGTCGCCCCTTCCCACCTGGGCATCATTCCCACCTGCACCCCTGCCACGGTGAATCAACTCATCAGGCAAACAAGCGCTGCGCTGACAAAAGCTGGCCTCTCACTGCCAACAATACCCACCGCCAAACTGATCGACAGTTATTATGGCGATGGCTACGGCGTGGCCACCAAAGCGGGAAGCAGCGCCACGGAAAAATTCGCCGAGTGCGGCATTACCCTGGATCAAACCTATACCGCCAAAGCGGCGGCCGCGTTTTTAGACGCCGGAAGGCAAAGTACTGAGGTGCAGTTATATTGGCACACGTTTAATTCGCGGCCAGTTGACTGGTTGCTTGAGCAAAGTCGGGTTTAGGGGGCCGAGCACTCGCTAGATGTTTTCGCACTCAAGACTTATCTCGATAAAAACGACCAGTATTGGTAACGCGCTCATATTTGTCCCATGCTGCGTCACGCGCCTTTTGATAACGATGGACTGAGAGATAGTATACGACGACGGCTACACCAACGGCTAAAAGTAGCGACTGCCATTTAAAGTACATGGCAAGTGCAGATACTAAAGAAAAGGGCCATCCAAGTTCCTCTGCCACACCGCATCTAGCATCAGCGATATCGCACCGGAGCCTAAGTAGCTCATTATTTTGTTCGTTCATTGCAAGCTCCTTAGCATGTAACAAAGGAACCACGTCCCCACGCCATTTTCGTACCGCGGGCATTAGCGTGGCACAATTCACCAGTAAGGAATTTGAGTATATTGAATTCGATAGATGCGCTGCAAAAGACCGCAAGCTGATAAACGAACACCAATTCCCTTTGTTCTGTCGATCAATCCTTTTCCATGAGCATATACGCGCCGCAATACAAATCAATACCACGAGCCACGCTCTCAGATTCCTTTGGAGTTATCTGAAAAAGACGGCTAAACCTGCGACAGAAAATGCGCCACAACCGCCTCAGCCACCTCCTCAACGCAGCTATCCATATGGCAGTGATGGTCGCCATCAACATCCAGTGTGCTAAAGGCCTTGGGTCTGGCGTCGCTTAGTGCGAGTATTTCCTGGCCAAAGCCCTGTTTGGCGGCAATAAACAGCAGCGGCGCGTGAATGCCTTGCAGCACGGCCCGCCATTGCTCTGCGGTCAGTTTATGCGGGGAGGCGAGTGCAAGGCGGCGATCGCTGCGCCAATAAAATTTGCCATCGTCCCCCTGATAAGTGCCGCGCTCGGCAATGGCACGAGCCGAGCGCTTACTCATGGGCATTACTTTAATACGCGCGGCGGCAGCGTCTTCCAGGGTATCAAACGCGCGTGGCGGTCGGCCCTGGTTGGAAAACCCGTTTAGATAACGCTGCAGCTGTTTGGGGAATTCTTCACCCGCTTGCGGGTCGGCCAGCAAGCCGTCGATGCAGACGACCGCGCGAATATTGTCTGGCATAGCCGACGCCAGCAGCGCCGCGATCATCGCGCCGCGTGAGTGGGCCAACAGGCTGTATTGCGACCAGCCGAGTTGTTCGGCCACACCGCAGATAATTCGCAGGTCGTCCCAAATGGCATAGTTACCCGACGGCGGTTTGTGATCGCTATTCCCGTGGCCGGGCAGATCGAGCGCAACAATACGCAGCGGGTTGCCCTGCTGCTGGAGGTACTCAGCAATGGCGGCAAAACTGGCGGCATTGTCCAGCCAGCCATGCAGGGCAAGCACTGGAATACCATCAGCCTGGCCCCAGGCTTGCGCGGCTATGTGCAGACCTTCCACCTCAAAACTGAGCGATTCTGCTGAGACAGTCGTCATAGTACTAGCGGCCATTGTGAGCGTAGTTCGGAAAGTGACGCAGCCATTGCAAGTTGCCACAGCCCGGGGCGAACACCTCGGCGTCAACACGGGCCATACTGGCAGTTTGCAGCCCCCAATAGGATTGTGACTCGCCCTGCCAGTGAGCCAGCGCATTACTGAGTAGTGGGTTGTGCCCCACTAGCAGCAGGCGCTGACCGCGAAACGTCGACAGCATGGTATCGAGGTCTTCGAGTCGGTTATCCGGCGTCAGACAGGCTTTATTGCGCTGGGGTAGCTGCCAATCGGCATTGATAATGGCGGCGCTTTGCTGGGCGCGGCGATAGGGGCTTACCCAGACCTCCTCGGGACGCCAATCTTGCTGGCCAAGCCACTGCGCTGCAGCTTCAACTTCGGCAATACCGCGCTCGGTGAGTTCGCGCTCCATATCGGTAGCGGCATCCCACGATGCCGCGCCGTGACGAATTAAGACTATTTCCATCAACTTTTCTGCACTGCAAATTCAACGTCGCGGTTTTGCTCCGCCCACATCATATCGCCAATCACTTCTTGCACGGTTTTGCCCTCGTAAATGATGGCGTACAAACCATTGACCAACGGCATGTAAATATCCAGCTGCTGAGATTGCTGCTTGAGCAGCTTGAGGGTATTCACCCCTTCCGCCACCTGCCCCAGCTCAGCGACGACTTCGTTCAGATCCCGCCCCTGCCCCAGCGCATAACCCACGCGGTAGTTGCGGCTCAGTGGCGAGGTACAGGTCACGAACAAATCGCCAACACCGGCCAGGCCCAAAAAGGTTAAGGGGTCAGCGCCCTTTTGCACGGCGTAGCGGCTCATTTCCGCCAGGCTGCGGGTAACCAGCATGCTGATCGTGTTGTGCCCCACGCCCAGTGCCGCCGCCAAACCCGCGACGATGGCGTAGACGTTTTTCAGGGCACCGGCCAGCTCCACCCCGTAGATATCGCTTCCGGCGTATACACGAAAATACGAGCACTGCAGCAGGTCTTGAATACGCTGGGTTAGCCGCTCATCAGCACTGGCGATAACCGTGCCGGTAATTTCCCGAGCTGCCAACTCTTTGGCAAGGTTTGGCCCACTCATCACGCCGATGCTGACGTTGCCCAGCTCTTCTCGCAAAACTTCGCTCATCAGTTCATTGCTGTCGACCTCGATACCCTTGGTCGTACTGACCACCATAGTGCCGTCGGCTAATAACGGCGCCAGTTGGCGAGCCACATCGCGGCAAGACTTGCTGGGCACGGCAACGAAGACCACGTCGCAGCCCTTTACGGTTTCGGCCAGATCGGTGCTGGCGCGCAGGGCGGGGTTCAGGGAAATATCGGGCAGGTAGGCGCTGTTACTGTGCTGCTCGTTCACCTCGGCGACGCGCTCGGCGTTACGCATCCACAGGCACACATCATGGCCGTTATCGGCAACAATATTGGCGATTGCCGTACCGAAACTGCCCCCACCCACTATGGCTACTTTATGCTTGTCCGTCATTGCGGCTCCGCTTGTTGTTTTTCATGCAGTTTATCATTGCGCTGCGGCGATGAAGAACGGCGTGGAAAAAAAAGCGGCGCCGAAGCGCCGCTCTATTCACTGTGGTTCTTGTGCTTACGCTAGGCGCTGAGTTCCAGCAGCAGCTTATTCAGCTTGTTAACGTAGTCTGCAGGGTCTTCCAGCTGCGCGCCCTCGGCCAAATGCGCCTGATTAAAGAGAATGTCGACAAGGTCGGCAAAACGGTCTTCATCGGGCTCTTTGTCCAGTTTTTGCACCAGCGGGTGCTCTGGGTTCAGCTCGAAAATCGGCTTGGACTCGGGCAGCGCCTGGCCAGCGGCTTCGAGGATACGCCGCATCTGCGCGCCCATATCGTGGTCACCCACTACCAGACACGCCGGCGAACTGGTCAGTCGGCTCGTCGCGCGCACCTCTTCAACCTTTTCACCCAGCGCCTTGGCAACGCGCTCAATCAGGTCTTTGTGCTCTTCAGCCAGTTCTTCCTGCGCTTTTTTCTCGTCTTCGTTTTCCAGCTCACCAAGGTCCAGCTGGCCGCGGCCAACATCCTGGAAGGCTTTGCCATCGAACTCAGCGAGGTGATTCATCAGCCAGTCGTCGACGCGATCAGAAAGCAGCAAGACTTCAATACCTTTCTTGCGGAACACTTCCAGGTGAGGGCTGCTGGACGCGGTGCGATGGTTTTCAGCCACCACGTAGTAGATTTTCTCCTGCCCCTCTTTCATACGTGCTACGTAATCTTCCAGCGAGTGCAGCTGTTCGGCCTTGTCATCGTGGGTGGTGGCAAAGCGCAGCAGCTTGGCAATCTTTTCGCGGTTGCTGAAGTCCTCAGCCGGGCCTTCTTTCAATACCTGACCAAAGGCCTTCCAGAACGTTTGGTATTTCTCCGTGTCGTTCTTCGCCAGCTTGCCCAGCATGTCCAGCACGCGCTTGGTCAGCGCCGTTTTCATTGCATCCACAGCGGGGTCTTGCTGAAGAATTTCGCGCGATACATTGAGCGACAGGTCGTTAGAGTCCACCACACCTTTTACAAAGCGCAGGTACAGCGGCAGGAATTGCTCGGCGTCGTCCATAATGAAGGTGCGCTGCACATAGAGCTTAACGCCCCGCGCCGCGTCGCGATTCCACATATCCATCGGTGGCTGCGATGGCAGGTATAGCAGGCTGGTGTATTCCAGCTTGCCTTCAACCTTGTTGTGACTCCAGGTGAGCGGCTCAGCAAAGTCGTGGCTCACGTGCTTATAGAAGGCTTGGTATTCGTCGTCCTTCACTTCGTTGCGCGGGCGCGTCCAGAGCGCTGTGGCGGAGTTGATGCTTTCAAACTCTGGCTCGGGGGCTTCTTCACCCTCTTCCGCGGTAACCGTTTTTAGCATTTCTACGGGAATGCTGATGTGGTCAGAGTATTTCTTGATGATGGAACGCAGTCGCCAATCATCGGCAAATTCTTTGTCTTCTTCGCGCAGGTGCAGTACCACCTTGGTACCACGCTCGGCGCGCTCGCAGCTTTCAATGGAGAAGTCGGCTTCGCCAGTCGACTCCCAGTGCACACCTTCCGAGGCATCAGCACCTGCGCGACGGGTGAATACTTCTACGCGCTCGGCAACGATAAAGGCCGAGTAAAAACCCACACCAAACTGACCGATGAGCTGCGAGTCTTTCTTGTTGTCGCCGCTGAGGTTTTTCAAAAATTCTGCGGTGCCTGAACGGGCGATAGTGCCGAGGTTGGCCACCACTTCCTCACGGCTCATACCAATGCCGTTATCGCTAATGCTAACCGTGCCGGCCTCTTTGTCGGCCTCTACACGCACACGAAGATTGGGGTCGTTTTCAAACAGGCTGTCATTGGAAAGCGCTTCAAAGCGCAGCTTGTCAGCCGCATCGGAAGCATTAGAAACCAGCTCGCGAAGGAAAATTTCCTTGTTGCTGTACATGGAGTGGATCATCAGCTGAAGCATTTGCTTCGCTTCGGTTTGAAATCCCAGAGTTTCTTTTTCTGCTGTGGACATGCCTATCACCTGTAAAGCTAATTTATCGTTCGCCCAGCGGGACGTGTAAGCTTTATGGGGACAGGCTGTCCAATTTCAAGACCTTTACAGACGTTCGGGTAAAATACGGCGAACAATATGTGCCACATCCACGCCTTTGGGCAGGCAACCATACAAGCCGTGGGGCTGCTGCAAACGCGAGGCGATAAAGGCCTCGGCCACCACAGGGTCGCCATTTTTTAGCAATAGCGCCGCTTGCAGACACAGCGCCATTTGCTCAACCAAGCGACGGGCGGCATATTCAACGCCATCGCGATCCGCCAGCGAATGCCGCAGCGAATCGATACTCTGGTCCAGCACTGCCGATTGGCCGCGAACCTGCTCCAATTCAGTAAACCAACGCTGCTGAACCTCGGGCGATTTATTAAAGGCGCGCAGCACATCCAGCGCCTGAATATTCCCCGAGCCTTCCCATATCGCATTAATCGGCGCCTCGCGGTACAAACGCGGCATAATACAATTTTCAATTACGCCGTTGCCGCCGAGGCACTCCATGGCCTCGTAGGCATGGCCGGGTGTGCGTTTGCAGATCCAAAATTTGCCTACCGCGCAACCCAAGCGGAGCAGCAGCTTTTCGTCGTCGGTCTTGGCGTCCAGCGCGGCAGCCATGCGCAGGGTCATGGCCAACGATCCCTCCACCTCCAACTGCAGGTCTGCCAGCACGTTTTGCATGAGGGGCTGCTCGATTAAGCGCTTTCCAAAGGCTTCACGCTGGCTGGCGTGGTGCGCGGCCTGGGCAACGGCTTGGCGCTGGCCCGCGGTAGAGCCCACCATGCAGTCGAAGCGGGTCAAGGCGACCATTTCTATGATGGCGGGAACGCCCCGGCCTTCCTCCCCGACCATCCAACCTTGAGCAGCGCGCATTTCGACCTCTGAGGAGGCGTTTGAAACGTTGCCCATCTTGTTTTTTAGGCGCTGTACAAACAACGAGTTCTTCTCGCCATCCGGTCGCCAGCGCGGCACCAGAAAACAGCTCAAGCCGCCCGCCGACTGCGCCAGCATTAAAAAGGCATCGCACATCGGTGCGGATAAAAACCACTTGTGGCCGGTAATTTCGTAGAGTTCACCCGGGCCCTGAGCGCCAACAGCGCGAGCGACCGAGGTGTTGGCACGCACATCACTGCCACCCTGTTTCTCGGTCATACCCATGCCAATGGTGACGGCCTGCTTTTCAAAATAGGGCTTGTTCTCGGGCTCATAGCCCTGCGCCAGCACTTTGGGCAACCATTGCTTGGCGATACTCGGCGTGAGATTCAAGGTGGGTACTGAGGCAAAGGTCATGGTCAACGGGCAGCCGTGTCCGGCTTCAACCTGACTTTGCATATAACTATACGCAGCGCGCTGTGTGTGGGCCTGAGCAATGTCGCCCTGCCAGGGCATCGCGTGAATGCCCTGCTCCAAGGCCATTTTCATCAGCTTGTGATACGAGGGGTGAAAGCGCACCTCATCCACGCGATGACCAAAGCGGTCGTGGCTGTCGAACTGGGGCTTTTGCTCATTGGCGTCAAAGCCCCAGGCAATCACCTCAGCGCTGCCACAGCGCTGACCATAGTCGCGCAGGGCATCGAGAGCAGCGCCCGGCGCATAGCTGGTCAACGCCTGCTGCAGGGCGATGTCGTCGTCGAAGAGGTTGGTGTTTTCCAGCGCTTGAGATTGGTTGAACACCGAATGGGTATTCACTGTGTTATTGGCGTCATCGCTACTGGGGTTTTGATTCTTCAACGGCTCCATAAGCCCTCCTAGTCTTTCGCCCCCACCGCTCGTAAGCAGAACAGGCAAAGTTCATCAATCATGTCGCTACTGCGCTCGGACTCTGCCAACGGCCCGAGCAAACTTTCTGCCAGTGCACCAACCAGTGCGGGTGCCACCAGCGCCGCTGGTTGTTGGCAAAACTCTCCGCTCTCAACCCCGCGTTTGACCACTTTCTCGAACAGCGCAGTGTAGTCGCGGCGAAAATTAATACGCGCCTCATCCACCGCTGGGTCGACCGGCTCGGCGATCAACGCCCAGGCAAACTGGGGCGCCATAAAAGCGCGCTCGGCAAAACAACGCGTGCCGGCGACGATCTGTCCCCTTGCATCGCCAACGCCCTCCAGGGCGTCGGCAACGGCCCGCACTTCGCGGCGGCTGGCATGGGAGAAGACTTCCGTCGCCAGTTGGTCCTTGTTTTTGAAATACCGGTAGACCGACCCCACACTCACCTGCGCATCGGCGGCGAGGGCTTGAATGGTCAGCGCTTTAAAGCCCCCTTCCCTTACCAATGATTCGGCGCTTTTCAGCAGCCGCTCACGCAATTCGGCCTTACGTTTGGCAATGGGTGGCGTTTCTCTGTAAGCCATAACACTGTCTCACCACAAGGAGTGAATCATAGTTCACTTTTTAACACAAGCTCGACTTGAAGACGATGCGTCGGATTCAAGCCGCAAAATAAGCAGACACAAAAAAGGCGGCCGAAGCCGCCCTCTTAGCGTTACAGCCGAACTTACCAGCCAGTAACTTCTTTCAGTGCATCACCGATTTGCGCCAGTGAGCGCACGGTTTTAACGCCTGCATCTTCAAGTGCAGCAAACTTCTCATCGGCAGTACCTTTACCGCCCGAGATGATGGCGCCAGCGTGGCCCATACGTTTGCCTGGAGGTGCAGTCACACCGGCAATGTAAGAAACCACTGGCTTGCTTACGTTTGCTTTGATGTAGGCTGCCGCCTCTTCTTCTGCAGTTCCGCCGATTTCACCGATCATAACGATCGCTTCAGTGCCGGGGTCTTTCTCGAACATTTCCAGAATGTCGATAAAGTTAGAGCCCGGGATCGGGTCACCACCGATACCTACGCAAGTAGATTGGCCGAAACCGTAATCAGTGGTTTGCTTAACCGCTTCATAGGTCAGTGTACCGGAGCGCGATACGATGCCCACTTTACCCGGCAAGTGAATGTGGCCTGGCATGATGCCGATTTTGCACTCTCCCGGAGTGATAACACCTGGGCAGTTAGGGCCAACCAGGCGAACGCCCAGCTCGTCACACTTCACTTTACACTCGAGCATGTCCAGTACGGGGATGTGCTCGGTGATACATACGATCAGCTTGATACCCGCGTTTGCCGCTTCCAGGATGGAGTCTTTGCAGAATGGCGCAGGTACGTAGATAACAGACGCTTCTGCGCCAGTCGCTTCTACGGCTTCTTTAACGGTATTGAACACGGGCAGGCCCAGGTGCTCAGTGCCGCCTTTGCCTGGCGTAACACCGCCAACCATTTTCGTGCCGTAGGCAATCGCTTGCTCAGAGTGGAAGGTACCCTGACCACCGGTGAAACCCTGGCAGATAACCTTGGTGTCTTTATTGATCAGAATAGCCATTATTTACCCTCCGCTGCTTTAACAGCCTGCTGAGCCGCGTCGGTCAGGCTGGTTGCCGCGATGATGTCCAAGCCAGACTCTGACAACAACTTAGAGCCCAGGTCGGCATTGTTACCTTCGAGACGCACAACTACAGGTACGCTCACACCCACTTCTTTCACTGCGCCGATAATACCTTCGGCGATCAGGTCACAGCGTACGATACCGCCAAAGATGTTAACCAATACGGCTTTAACGTTGCTGTCTTCGAGGATGATTTTGAAGGCTTCGGTAACGCGCTCTTTGGTCGCGCCGCCACCTACGTCGAGGAAGTTAGCAGGGAAACCGCCGTGCAGAGATACGATGTCCATAGTGCCCATCGCCAGGCCGGCACCGTTTACCATGCAACCAATGTTACCGGTCAGGGCAACGTAGTTCAGGTCCCACTCTGCTGCACGTGCTTCACGCTCGTCTTCCTGTGAAGGATCGTGCATGGCTTGCAGGTCTTTGTGGCGGTATACCGCGTTGCCGTCGATAACCACTTTGGCGTCCAGGCAGTGCAGGTTGCCTTCAGTGGTGATAACCAGCGGGTTAATTTCCAGCAGCGCCAGATCTTTTTCCTGGAACAGCTTAGCCAGACCCAGGAAGATGTTTACAAACTGCTTAACCTGAGTGGGGTTCAGACCCAGTTGGAAAGCCAGTTCACGGCCCTGGTAAGGCTGAGCGCCAGTCAGGGGATCGATGATTGCTTTGAGAATCTTCTCTGGAGTCTCTTCGGCAACTTTCTCGATTTCAACACCGCCTTCGGTAGAGGCCATGAAGACGATACGGCGAGTACCGCGGTCAAGCACGGCGCCCAGGTACAATTCCTGGTCGATATCGGTGCAAGACTCAACCAGGATTTTAGAAACTGGCTGACCATTTTCGTCTGTTTGGTAGGTAACCAGGTTCTTGCCCAGCCACTGCTCTGCAAACGCCTTGATTTCGTCGGTGCTGCTGACCAGCTTTACGCCACCAGCTTTACCACGGCCACCAGCGTGGACTTGAGCTTTTACAACCCACTTGTCTCCGCCGATTTTTTCAGCCGCAGCAGCGGCCTCTTCCGGGGTATCACAGGCGTAGCCTTTAGACACAGGCAGCCCGTATTCAGCAAACAGTTGTTTGCCTTGGTACTCGTGAAGGTTCATGTTGGATTTACCATCTCGGTCTGTGGAAGTGTTAAGCGGGCAATACGCTGTCAGTGAATGGCCCGCTCCCTCTGCACATTGCGGCACGCCGCAAAATTCGGGTCAGTATTTTCCCGAATTTTGCGAACTACCGCAAATCTATTTGCGCTTCTTGCGATTCGGCATGTGTATGGCGCGGCCGTCGACGGCCAATGCCGCCTCGTGAACCGCTTCCGACAAGGTCGGGTGGCCAAACACTGTCAGGGCGATATCTTCGGCTGAGGAACCGAATTCCATCGCAATAACGATTTGTTGAACAAGGTCGGCGGCGCTCGGGCCAATGATGTGACAGCCCAAAATGCGGTCCGTCTCTTCGTGGGCGAGAATCTTCACCATCCCTGTGGTGTCGTTGGCTGCCAGAGCGCGGCCACTGGCAACGAAGGGGAAACTGCCTGATTTATAGGGTACGCCGTCAGCTTTCAGCTGCTCTTCGGTGGCACCGACCATAGCAATTTCCGGGTGCGTGTAAATGATGGAAGGAATGCAGTCGTAGTTCATGCTGACTTTATGGCCAGCGATGCGCTCGGCGACCATCACACCCTCTTCCGAGCCTTTGTGAGCGAGCATCGGGCCGCGCACAATATCGCCCACCGCGTAGATGCCAGGCGCATCGGTTTCGCAGTGGTCGTTGACGAAGATAAAGCCGCGCTCGTCGAGGTTCACGCCGCTGTCGGCGGCCAACAGGCCATTGCTCAGCGGACGGCGACCCACGCACACGATCAACTTGTCGAAGGTTTCATCCTTCTCTTCGTCGTTCAGTGTGTAAGACACTTTAACTTTTTTGCGGCTGATCTCGGTGTCGGTAACCCGTGCACCCAAACGAATATCCAGACCCTGCTTTTTGAAGACTTTGGCAGCTTCTTTGGCAATTTGCTGGTCCATGGCCGGCAAGAAGCTATCCAGCGCTTCCAACACCACAACCTCGCTGCCCAAGCGGGCCCATACACTGCCCAATTCCAGGCCGATAACACCCGCGCCGATAACGCCAAGGCGTTTGGGCACAGATTGGAATTCCAGCGCGCCCGTGGAGTCGACAATTACCTCTTGGTCGATAGGCGCCGGTGGAATTTCAACCGGCACTGAACCAGCCGCGATAATGATGTTTTCTGCTTCCAGCGTTGACGTCGAACCATCTTCCGCGGTGACTTCAACCTTCTTACCCGCCAGCACTTTGCCGTAACCTTCGATGGTGGTTACGCCGTTGGCCTTAAACAGGCCGCCGACACCGCCAGTTAGCTGATCGACGATCGCGTCTTTGCGCTTGATCATCTCGGGCACATCGATGCTCACTTTACCGGTAGAAATACCGTGTACATCAAAGGCGTCTTTCGCTTCGTGATACTTGTAGCTGCTATCGAGCAGCGCTTTAGAGGGGATACAGCCAACATTCAGGCAGGTGCCACCCAGGGCAACCTTGTCCGCCTTGTTGCGGTTTTTCTCAACGCAGGCCGTTTTCAAACCCAGCTGCGCAGCGCGAATAGCGGCTACGTAGCCTGCCGGTCCTGACCCGATTACGACAACATCGTACTTAGACATATCTGTTTCCTGTAATACCTAAACCATGGATTCCATTGACGCTAGCAGCGGTCTTATACCTCAAGCAGAATGCGCGCAGGATCTTCGATAAGGTCCTTAATGGTGACCAGGAACTGCACGGCGTCTTTGCCGTCGATCAAGCGGTGATCGTAAGACAGCGCCAAGTACATCATGGGAAGCACTTCAACCTGACCATTCACAGCCATCGGGCGCTCCTGGATTTTGTGCATACCCAAAATGGCCGTTTGCGGCGGATTCAGAATGGGCGTCGACAACAGCGAACCAAACACACCACCGTTGGTAATGGTGAAGGTTCCACCAGTCATGTCTTCGATCCCCAGCTTGCCATCGCGAGCGCGCAAGCCGAAGTCGCGTACTTTGTCTTCGATCTTGGCCAGGCTCATGTGGTCGGCATCACGCAATACCGGCACTACCAGACCTTTATCGGTCGAAACCGCCACACCAACATCCTGGTAACCGTGGTAAACGATATCGTCGCCGTCGATCGAGGCATTCACTGCGGGGAAGCGTTTCAGCGCTTCGCAAGCTGCCTTAACGAAGAAACCCATAAAGCCCAGGCGCGTGCCATTGTGGCTCTTTTCAAACAGGTCTTTGTACTGTTTGCGCAGCTCCATCACTGGCTTCATATTGACCTCGTTAAAGGTCGTGAGCATCGCTGTGGTCTGGCTGGCTTCAAGCAGGCGCTCGGCAATGCGCTTACGCAGGCGGGTCATCGCCACACGTTTTTCAACGCGCTCACCGGCAGGCACATCTACCTCGGCTGCGGGTGCAGGTGCTGCAGCGGCCGGTTTGGCAGCTGGCGCCTGGTAATTCATCACATCTTCTTTCGTGATCAGGCCACCTTTGCCGGTGCCTTTTACGGCGCTGGCATCAATGCCCTTTTCTTCCAGCGCTTTGCGCGCCGCCGGGCTGATCTTCAGATCTTCACTGGCGGCAGGTGCTTGCGCTGCTTCGGGCGCGCTTTCCGCTTTGGGGGCTTCCCCTGCGGCGCCCTCTTCAAACACGGCCACGACTTCGTCGCTCAATACCGTGTCGCCTTCATTTTTGATAATTTCCTTCAACACACCGTCGGCTGGTGCAACAACCTCGAGCACGACTTTGTCGGTTTCGATGTCTACCAGCGGCTCGTCGCGGCTTACCGCCTCACCGACTTGTTTATGCCATGTTGCAATAGAGCCATCAGCAACAGATTCTGGAAACGTTGGCGCTTTGATTTCAGTACTCATTTTTCATCCTGTCGTTAGTTCGCTGCACGCGTCTATGGTTATGCGCTGGTCCGGCCTAGAGTTTCAAAGCCTGACTGATGAATTTTTCTTGCTGTTCAATGTGCAAGGCCATGTAGCCCGCAGCCGGCGACGCTGACGGTTCGCGACCGACGTAGCCCAACAGCAAATTCTTCTCGGGTTTAAAGCTGCGAATTACCCTCGCCATACGGTGGCGACTGTTGTACCACGCCCCTTGGTTGCGCGGCTCTTCCTGACACCAAACCACTTTCTTCAGGTTTGGATACTGCGCAATAACTTCACGCAGATCGTCGTAGGGGAAGGGATAAAGCTGCTCTAAACGAACAATAGCGATAGAGTCTTTGCCATGCTCACGGCGAGCGTCGCGCAGGTCGTAATAGACCTTGCCGCTACACAACACCATGCGCGTCACTTTTGACTTATCGATATCGTCGGTTTCATCAATCACATTCTGGAACTGGCCATCCGTCAGCTCTTCCAGCGTTGATACCGCTTCCTTGTGGCGCAGCAGACTCTTCGGTGACATAACCACCAGTGGGCGGCGCAGCGGGCGGATAACCTGGCGGCGTAACATATGGAACACCTGCGCCGGCGTAGAGGGCACACATACTTGAATGTTGTGCTCGGCACACAATTGCAGGAAGCGTTCTAAGCGAGCAGATGAATGCTCAGGCCCCTGGCCTTCATAGCCGTGGGGTAACAACATGGTGAGACCGCATAAACGGCCCCATTTCAGCTCACCACTGCTGATGAACTGGTCGATTACCACCTGTGCGCCGTTGGCGAAGTCACCAAACTGCGCTTCCCAGATCACCAAGGCATTGGGCTGGGTGGTCGCGTAACCGTATTCAAACGCCAGTACCGCCTCTTCGGACAATAGCGAGTCGTAAATATCAAACGACGGCTGATCATCACTCACGTGCTGCAGTGGCACATAACGGCTGGCGTCTGTTTGGTTGTGCAACACCGCGTGGCGGTGCGAGAAGGTTCCGCGTCCCACGTCTTGCCCGGTAAGGCGAACCTGGTGGCCAGCATTGAGCAGGGAACCGTAGGCCAGCGTTTCGGCAAAGCCCCAGTTGATTGGCATGGCGCCGACAGCCATTTTGCGGCGATCTTCATAGATCTTCGCCACTTGGCGCTGCACGCTAAAGGCCTCTGGCACGGCGTTAACCGCCTCTGCCACTTCTTTGAGTTCTTTGGCGTCAATGCGGGTATCACCCGAGACATCCCACGCATGTCCCAGATACGGCGTCCAATCGACAAACAACTCGGTATTGGGCTCTTTCACCAAGCTCTTGGCAACGTGCTGACCGTCGTCCAGGGCCTGACGGTATTCAGAGGCCATTTTGTCGGCCAGCGCTTTGTCGATAGTGCCATCGTCAAGCAGCTTGTTGACGTAGAGCTCGCGCGTACTCTTTTGCTTGCTGATTTGCTTGTACATCAGCGGCTGGGTGCCTGACGGCTCGTCCGCTTCGTTGTGACCGCGACGGCGGTAGCAGATCAAATCGACTACCACGTCTTTCTTGAATTCCTGGCGGAAGTCGGCGGCCAACTGCGACACGAACAACACCGCTTCGGGATCGTCACCGTTAACATGGAAAATCGGCGCCTGTACCATTTTTGCAACGTCGGTACAGTATTCCGTGGAGCGCGCGTCTTCCTGCAAGCTGGTGGTGAAACCCACTTGGTTGTTGATGACGACGTGGATCGTGCCACCGGTTTTGTAAGCGCGGGTTTGGGACATCTGGAATGTCTCCATGACCACACCCTGACCGGCAAAGGCCGCATCGCCGTGGAGTACTATCGGCACGACCTTTTCACCGACGGGATCAAAACGACGATCCTGCCGTGCACGCACAGAGCCCTCGACCACTGGCGATACAATTTCCAAGTGAGACGGGTTGAAGGCCAGTGCCAAATGCACTTCCCCGCCAGGGGTCATCACGTTGGAAGAAAAGCCCTGGTGGTATTTAACGTCGGCCGAGCCCTGGTATTGAACCTTGCCCTCGAACTCGTCGAAAAGTTCGGCGGGGTTCTTGCCCAGAATATTGACCAATACATTGAGTCGGCCGCGGTGGGCCATACCAATGACAATTTCTTTGGCGCCGTATTCGCCGCCGCGCTGGATCATGGCGTCGATCATTGGGATCAGGCTCTCGCCGCCTTCCAGACCAAAACGCTTGGTACCGGGGTATTTTGAACCCAGCGACTTCTCCAGCCCTTCTGCAGCGGTCAAGCGCTCCAGCAGATGGCTGCGCGCCTCAAAACCGTATTCCGGCTTTGAACGTACACTCTCCATACGCTGCTGAATCCATGCACGCTCGCGGGTATCCACAATGTGCATGAACTCGGCGCCGACTGAGCGACAGTAGGTTTCACGCAGCGAGTCGTAGATCTCGCGAAGCGTCGCTTGGTCTTTACCGATGTACAGACTACCCGTCTGAAATACGGTATCGAAGTCCGCTTCGCTGAGCTGGTGATATTGCAGCTCCAAATCGGGTACGCCCGGGCGCTGCCACAGGTTCAGCGGATCGAGCTGTGCTTCCTGGTGGCCCCGCTGGCGATACGCGCTGACCAGCTGGATAACCCGTACCTGCTTGCGCTCATGCTCGCTGACCTCGCTACTGGCCGAGGCAGCGGCGCGAACCGGCTGTTTGGCTAACTGAGCGAAGTGATCTCGGATCGGAGAATGAGGGATATCGCGGATAGCGGATTCGCTGACGCGGGGGAGCTGTTGAAAATAGTTTCGCCATTCCTCGGGAACAGCATTGGGATCAGTGAGGTAGGTTTCGTACAGGTCTTCGACGTAACCCGCATTTCCACCAGATATGTGGGAGCTCTTCCAAAGAAGCTCCATTGACGCTTTCTGCATTCCTGTCCACCTAATAACGAGAGGCGTGGCTGCCGGATGCTGCATCGCCCGATAAGGCGTTTTGCATCGTCTTACGCCCGCAGCGCTCAGTGTACGCCGCGAGGCCGGCTTAAACCACAGGCCTTAGCCAATCCCTCTCAATACGTTTTTTATCTCGCTAGTGCCGGTAAGCACCGAGTTGTATTTTGTTCCGGTGTCACGTTGTGACACCAAAGGACACAATACGCGCAGATTTTAGCCCTATCTTCGCAGGGTCTAATAAGTGGGGCTCTCTCGAGCCCCTCAGCGATTAGCTCGCCCGATTCAGCAACATGTTGCGAATATGGCCGATAGCCCGGGTTGGGTTCAAGCCTTTAGGGCAAACATTGACACAGTTTTGAATGCCGTGGCAACGGAAGACGCTAAAAGGATCGTCCAGTTCGCTCAAACGCTGTTCAGTTGCCGTGTCGCGGCTATCCGCAAGGAAGCGGTAAGCTTGCAACAGGCCGCTGGGGCCGATGAAGCGGTCCGGGTTCCACCAGAAAGACGGACAAGCCGTTGAACAACATGCACAGAGAATACACTCGTACAGGCCGTCGAGCTTGGCGCGCTCTTCAGGTGATTGCAGACGCTCGATCGCGGGCGCTGGCGTGTTGTTAATCAGGTAAGGCTTGATCTTCTCATATTGCTTGTAGAACAAGCTCATATCAATGATCAAGTCACGGATAACGGGCAAGCCGGGCAGCGGGCGCAGCACCAAGGTGTTACCACCCTTGCCGTTTTTCAAGGCTTCCGAAATTGGCGTAATACACGCCAAACCGTTTTTACCATTGATGTTCATACCGTCGGAACCGCAGACACCTTCGCGGCAAGAGCGGCGGTAGGTCAGCGAAGGGTCCTTCGCTTTCAGCAGTTCCAATACGTCGAGTACCATCAGGTCTTTGCCGCCGGTGTCGAGCTCGACATCCTGCATGTACGGCTCCTGATCGACTTCAGGATTGTAGCGATAGAGACTGACTTTCAACATTTTCTCTTCTCCCCTGATCAGTAGGTGCGTACTTTAGGCGCGAAAGCTTCGCGGGTTTTCGGCGCGAAGTTAACCGCACGCTTACCAACACGCTTCTCGCCAGGGAAGTACATGGAATGACACAGCCAATTCTCATCGTCGCGGTCTTGGAAATCTTCGCGAGCATGAGCACCGCGGCTTTCCTTGCGCTCCTCAGCGGCGATAGCCGTTGCTTCGGCCACCTCAAAGAGGTTTTGCAGTTCAAGCGCTTCGATACGCGCTGTGTTATACGCGTTGCTCTTGTCTTCCAGATGCGCGTTTTCAATGCGACCGCGAAGATCTGCCAATTTCTTCACGCCTTCTTGCATGAAGTCACCGCGGCGGAATACACCGAAGTGGTTCTGCATGACGTTTTGCAGCTCGGTACGCAGATCGGCAACTTTCTCGCCGCCTTTGCTGTTGTTAACGCGGTTCAAACGCTCATTGGCCTGTTCGAGATCGCTCTCTGAGGCGTCGCGCATATCGATGCCTTCGCGCAGCGCTTTCTCAATGAACAGACCTGAAGCGCGACCAAATACCACCAGATCAAGCAGCGAGTTACCACCCAAACGGTTCGCGCCGTGTACCGATACACAGGCCACTTCACCACAGGCGTACAAGCCGGGAATCACTTGGTCGTTGCCGCTGGCGTCAACCGTCAATGCCTGGCCGTGAATATTGGTGGGAATACCGCCCATCATGTAGTGACAGGTTGGCACCACAGGCACTGGCTCTTTAACTGGGTCAGCGTGGGCGAAGGTGCGGCTCAGCTCACAAATACCTGGAAGGCGGCTTTCCAGCACTTCCTCGCCAAGGTGGTCGAGCTTGAGGAATACGTGGTCGCCATTGGGGCCACAGCCACGGCCTTCGAGAATTTCCAGTGTCATTGAGCGAGCAACGACGTCGCGGCCGGCCAAGTCTTTGGCATTCGGCGCGTAACGCTCCATAAAGCGCTCGCCATCTTTATTGATCAGATAGCCACCTTCACCACGGCAGCCTTCTGTTACCAGAACCCCTGCGCCGGCAATACCGGTGGGGTGGAACTGCCACATCTCAATGTCTTGTACAGGGAAACCAGCACGCAGGGCCATGCCCACGCCGTCGCCCGTATTGATGTGAGCGTTAGTGGTAGATGCGTAGATACGCCCTGCACCACCGGTCGCGAATACGGTTGCTTTCGCCTTCACGTAGACAACTTCACCGGTTTCGATGCAGATCGCCATCACACCGACAACTGCGCCGTCTTGGTTCTTTACAATGTCAGTGGCGAACCACTCATTAAAGAACACGGTGTTGTTCTTCAGGTTGCCCTGATAAAGGGTGTGCAACAGGGCGTGACCGGTACGGTCAGCTGCTGCGCATGTCCGCGCCGCCTGACCGCCTTCACCGAAATTTTTAGATTGGCCGCCGAAGGGACGCTGATAGATACGACCTTCTTCTGTGCGCGAGAACGGCAAACCCATATGATCCAGCTCGAAAACCGCTTCTGGGCCAACGCTGGTCATGTATTCGATAGCGTCTTGGTCACCAATGTAGTCAGACCCTTTAACGGTATCGTACATGTGCCACTGCCATTGATCCTGAGGGTCGGCACTCGCGATCGCGCAAGTGATACCACCCTGGGCTGATACTGTGTGAGAGCGCGTAGGAAATACTTTAGAAATTACTGCAGTTTTGTAGCCTGACTGGGCCAACTGCAGTGCAGCGCGCATACCTGCGCCACCACCGCCGACGATAACGCCGTCAAAGGTAATAGTACGAACATTAGCCATTACTTAACTCCACAGAATCTGGATGCCCCAAACGAGGTAGGTGAACAGAACAACTGCTGATGCAGCCTGAAACGCCAGGCGCAAGACAAGACCCTTGCCACCCATCATACGCTCGGTCAGGTAGTCAGTAGACACCGCCCACAAACCTATCCACGCGTGAGCAATTACCGACAGCACCGCTGCAGTACTAAAGACACGCATAAATGTCGAGGCAAAGAACGCGCTCCACTGGGCGTAATCCATCGTGCTGCCTTCGCAAACCAAGTAGCCACCTACGACTAAGAAGTAAGCCAGCAGAACAACACCGGATACTCGCTGAACCAGCCAGTCTGAAAGACCGCTGCGACCAAAACTTGTTACTGATTTAACTACCATACCCATAACCCCGTCAGTACAACCAGAACCGCTGTAGTCAGCAGCACCAGCTTGGACCCTCTCTCGCCACCTTCCATAGACTCACCGATACCGGCGTCCATGACCAAATGCTTCACTCCCGCAGCAGCGTGGTAACTAATACCCACTAATACTGCCCAGACGATCAGCTTGCCCCAGAACGATGACAAACACTCTTTGGCTTGAGCGAAACCTTCTGGACCACTGAGGCTAGTGCCCAGCAACCAGAATAAGACGGCCATACCGGCCACTAGGAAAACACCACTGACGCGGTGCATGATTGAGGTATATGCGGTAATCGGCAGTGCGATTGTCCCGATATCCAGGTTCACAGGTCGTTTATCGTTCACGGTTTTCCACACTTTATTTCAGGCCCTTTTACTACGGGCGGTTCAACGGAAGTGGATCTATCAAGTTTGCCGGGCTCTCCTTCCCGGGCTTCTTCCTAAGAGGTGCAAGCACTGGGGCTCGAGAAGAAACGCCGCGCATTATAGGGCTATACATACGCAATTACAAACACGCCTTTAGTCGAAATTGCCCTCCAAAAAAGCGCTATATCAAGGGTTTGCGGGACTATTTCGCGCCATTATGGCGCCATAAGATTTGCGGCGCACCAAAACCGCGCACGCATCGACGGGGGCAGCATAAAGTACAGAAAACATCAAACATTCCCACGGCCGCAATCACAGGGTAAAATGTGGTCAGCGTTGACAAAACGTTTTAGCTCTCTATATTTGTGACTCCCTAATTTTGCAGGGAGCCTTTCTGCCTGTTGCGCTCAGCATCACCACGCCGATTGTCAGACAGCAGAAACCACCGCCACAAGCTATGAAAAGAAAGTAACAGGAGCCCGTCAAATGAGCGATAAGAAAGCCACTCTGAGTATCGATGGCAAAACGCTGGAGTTGAATGTCCATTCCGGCACCATTGGCCCGGACGTGATTGAAGTTAGCCCCCTGACGGGTAACGGATATTTCACCTACGACCCCGGTTTTGTTTCCACCGCAGCCTGCGAATCAAAAATCACCTATATCGATGGTAATGCAGGTGTTCTGCTTCACGGCGGTTTCCCCATCGAACAACTGGCAGAACAGTCAGATTACCTGGAAACCTGTTACCTCCTGCTCTACGGCAAGCTCCCCAACCAAACTGAAAAAGAAACCTTCGTCAACAAAGTGCGTATGCACACCATGGTCAACGACCAGATGAGCACGTTCTTCAAAGGCTTCCGCCGCGACGCTCACCCAATGGCAATTATGTGTGGCGTAGTTGGCGCCCTGTCAGCGTTCTACCACGACTCTCTGGACATTGCTGACGAACACCATCGCGAAATTTCTGCAATTCGACTCATTGCAAAAATGCCAACACTGGCTGCCATGACCTACAAGTACACCATCGGCCAGCCCTTCATGTACCCGCAGAATCACCTGAGCTACTCAGAAAACTTCCTGCACATGATGTTCGGCAATCCCTGCGAGCCCAGCAATGTTAATCCTGTGCTGGCTAAGGCCATGGACAAGATTTTCCTGCTGCACGCTGACCACGAGCAGAATGCTTCTACCTCTACTGTGCGTTTGGCTGGCTCGACTGGCGCCAACCCCTTCGCCTGTATTTCTGCTGGCATCGCTGCCCTGTGGGGACCTTCTCATGGTGGCGCGAACGAAGCTGTTCTGGATATGCTGGAAGAAATCGGCGATGCCTCACGCATCGACGAGTTTGTTGCCCGCGCTAAAGACAAGAACGATCCATTCCGCCTGATGGGCTTTGGTCACCGTGTTTACAAAAACTTTGACCCGCGCGCCAAGGTAATGAAGCAAGCAGCTGATGAAGTACTGGCTGAGCTTGGTTTGGAAAATGACCCTCTGCTGAAGATTGCCAAGCGCCTTGAGCAAATCGCCCTGGAAGATGAATACTTCGTTGAGAAGAAGCTCTACCCCAACGTAGACTTCTATTCAGGCATCATCCTCAAAGCGATCGGCATCCCAACCAGCATGTTCACCGTTATCTTTGCACTGGGTCGTACCCCAGGCTGGATCGCGCACTGGAACGAGATGATCAGCGGCGCCTACCGCATCGGTCGCCCACGTCAGTTGTATACTGGCCCGGAAAAACGCGATTTCGTCCCACTGGACAAGCGCTAAAAACAAAAAACCCTGCCTCGGCAGGGTTTTTTTTGCTCAACGTTTCTGACTTTGCCAGCGTGCCTACGGCGTTTTGTACTCAAAGCCCATTTCCACACCATCGACCTTTTCATCGTAAGCGTTGAAACTTTTATCCAGCGTTGCATCTTCTTTAAGGTAGATTTTACTTTTCAGCTTTATTTTTGATTCCGGCTTATCGCCCTCTTCAAACCAACGCTCAACACCATAGCGACTCGTTTGAGGCTCAAATGGCGTCGCGTCCTCTGTGTAATCAGCCGGCAAACGCAAATCCAGTGGCGGCGCCGAATCCAGTGGTGGCGCAGTTGGCACACCGTCTGCTGTTTTTGTTGCCTGTTTTTGCGATGGCGGATTAGAAGTCACCCCGGGGGAGGATTTGCCCTCTGTCATGGGCAGCGGTTCAAGGGGCGCAACGCAGCACGCTTGTTGTTGGTAATAAAACCACATTAGACCTGCCGCCAGCAGCAACAGCGCGATGCCGATTGTACTTTTCATCTACCCTCCCTTAACGGCGGCGCACCGATATTGAATAACACCTACGCCCTACTCCTATTGGACAATTGACCGCACAGTTTGTCACCGATTAAATGCGCAGAGAATTTAACAAAATAACAGGAGAAATCGATGGCTAGGCTCGCGGGAAAAGTCGCAATTATCACCGGTGCTGCGCGCGGAATGGGCGCGCTCACCGCCAAACGTTTTGTAGAAGAAGGCGCCAAAGTGGTAATCGCCGACCTACTGGATGAGCCCGGGCAGGCACTGGCCCAACAGCTAGGCGAGAATGCTCGCTACGTGCATGCCGATGTATCGTGCGAACAGGATTGGCAAACACTGATTACCGAAGCCGAGGCCCTTGGACCGCTCAATATATTGGTAAATAATGCAGCGATACTCCACGCAGCCGCCATTGCCGATTCGGACGGCGATGACTACATGCGCGTTATCAAGGTGAATCAGCTCGGTCCCTACCTCGGCATACGCGCTGCCATCGAGCCAATGAAGCGCAGCGGCGGCGGTTCAATTATTAATATTTCGTCTATCGACGGCCTGCAAGCAAAAAACGGCTTGAGCGCCTATGTATCGTCGAAGTGGGCGGTTCGCGGCCTGAGTAAGTCGGCCGCCATTGAATTAGGCCCCTACAATATTCGCGTGAACACGGTCCACCCAGGTGGCATTTACACCGACATGCACGGCGCGGGAGAAGGTGCCCAACCCAGCGACGAGGACAATGCCTTCTACGTCAATCATCCCTTACCGCGGGTCGGCCTTCCCGCCGAAGTGGCCAATATGTCGCTGTTTCTGGCCTCCGACGAAAGCAGCTACTCAACAGGCTCTGAGTTTATTGTCGACGGCGGGTGGAATGCGGGGTTGAGGCTGGATTTACTGCCGACCTCCTAATCGTTTAGGCTGACAGCTGACTCACCATGAATAACGGAGGGTAATATGGAAGCAGAATTTCACAGCATGTCAGCACTGTTTCAGCAACTCGGCCTGCCAGCAACGCCCAGCGACATTGAAGCATTCATTGGGCGTCACCGGCCACTCCCCAAAGACCTGGCCCTGCACCAGGCTCACTTCTGGTCGCCGAGCCAGGCCGCCTTTTTGAAGCAGGCCCTGGACGACGACGCTGAGTGGGCTGAGCTCGTAGACGAGTTGGACGCGCAATTGCGCCACTGACACGTTCGCGACTCAGAGCGCCCCGGGACCGTAGTGGCTCTGCGGCGTCTCGGGAGGCGCTTCTGATTTCGGCTTTTTACTTTCTTCGATCTGCTGTTGCGCGCGATGCAATTCGCGCTCAACCGCATCGACCATCACCGACCAACCATCAACCAACGCTTTGTTGGCTTCCTCGAGAAGATTCCCCAGCGAACTGGCAGCGTCCTCTTCCTTGGCACTGTTTAGCTGCAGGCTCAGGGCGTCCACGCTTTGCTGTAAGGCAACGAGTTGCTGCTCCAAACGCTGCGTTTCCGCTTGGTTATGGCGGTACTGCCAATATTCAAAGCCAATCAACGCAACAATCGCTACGGCAAATATCGCGTTTAACGATGATTTCATACTATGCTCTCTCCGAGCTTTTTCGACACAGGCATTGTATGCCCGTTTTAGGTGATAATCGCCAGTAAACTTGAAAAACCGGAACGCTATGAAGCTGAATTTACTGTTAACCGGCAATGAACTTATGGCCGGCGATATTATTGATTCAAACTCCGCGATGGTTGCCCAGCAACTGGCGCCACAAGGTTGGAGAATACATAAAAAGGTCACGGTAGGCGACGACAGCGCACTGCTGCAAAAGGAAATTGATCAGCTGTGTGAAGAGGGCGATGTACTGATTATTAATGGCGGTCTCGGCCCCACCGTCGACGACTTAACCGCCGCAGTGCTGGCCCAGCTCTGCGACCGGCCGCTTACCGAACACCCTGAGGCATTGGCGCACTTATCACATTGGTGCGAGCAACGCGGTTTCAGCATGAACGCCTCTAACCGCAAGCAAGCCATTCTCCCCGAGGGCTGCGATATTATCGCTAACGTCCGAGGCAGCGCCGTGGGAATACGGCTTATGTATCGCAACTGCCTGGTATTGGCGACGCCGGGGGTACCCAGCGAATTGCGTCAGATGCTGACCGACGAACTCCTCCCTCTCCTCAAGCAACGCTTTGAGTCGGACCATATTCACACCCTTCGTCTTGGCGTTTTTGGCTTAGGTGAGTCCGGTATACAGGAGCTGTTTGACCGCGAGTTACCCAATTGGCCCGACAATATCGAACTGGGTTTTCGCGCCTCAATGCCCGTGCTGGAAGTAAAGTTAACCGCACGCGGTGAACACGCAAACACGGCCTTAGCCGAGTGGCGCACGCCCGTTGAAACCCTGCTCGGCGAACATTTACTCGGCGAACTGCCGCTCAGTTTGCCCTCAGTATTGGTCGACGAGCTCAGCAAGCAAAACCAAACCCTGTGCACGGCAGAGTCCTGCACAGGTGGCCTGATCGCCTCCCAAATCACCAGTATCGCTGGCGCATCGAAAGTCTTTCCCGGTGGCATCGTCAGTTATTCAAATGCGATGAAAAGCAGCCAGTTGGGCGTGAGTGAGGCGCTGCTGCAACAGCACGGCGCGGTAAGCAAGGACGTTGCCCTGGCCATGGCGCAGGGCGCCCTACGCGTTGGCCACGCCGATGTGGCCTTGGCCGTCACAGGCATTGCCGGGCCCGATGGTGGCTCTGAAGACAAGCCGGTCGGCACCGTATGGATAGCCTGGGGCAGCGCAGATCACCTAAAAGCGGAATGCTTGGTGCTGCCTTTTGACCGCCAGGCCTTTCAAATGTGGGTGTCGGCGCTGTGTATGGAGCTGGTGCGCCGCCACTTACTGGGCATTGCCACAATGCCCAGCTTGATACAACGCTATTGCAAAAAAGCGCATTAAGCGCGCGATTTCAGGTGCTCGTCCACCCATTGCAAGAGCATCTCATAGGCACCGCGAATCATCGCGGCCGCCTCTTCGTCTGATGCGCCCTGTGGCGTTGCACGGCCATACCAGTCTACATGACAGCGGCCGTCATCAATGGCCGTCACCTTGGCATTGGCCGAATAATCGGTCACAGGCATCGGAATACCGCGAGGGATGGTATAGCCAAAACTCATATTATTGGCGTCCATACTTTCGAGCTGCTCATCAATCGGCTCCATGCCCGCCAAGTGCAAACGGCGAATCATGCCAATCCCCTCACCGATTACCTCAATTTTGTCGATACCTGGCGCCCAGTTAATGTCGCCAAAATCTTCCAACAAGGCCCAAACTGTTGCCGCGGGAAAATCTAAATCGCGCTCTACATGTACTTCAACCATCTGACTCTCCGAAGTTTTTTTATTCAGCGGCGATCTTGCCGCATAATAGGTGGATCAACCTCACCCGAACGGCTTAGTTAACCCTCGGCTTACTCATGAGCAAATGGCGGCGCAAGATGCGACAATAGCGCCATAATCACAACAAGGCATTCCACCCACATGAGCTCAGCGCACTCCCCTCGACCCGTTTGTTTATTCAGCATGGACTCGGACGGCTTTTGGGCTGTTCCCACCACAACGGGCGGCTTGAAAGCGTATTACCAGCACTACGGCAATAACCCAGCTGGCAACGACATACGCCTGATACATTTTCGCGACAGCGACGCGGCTGACGCCTGGAAAGCCACATGGCCCGAGCTTAGAGAGGAATTCATCGCCTGCATCGCACGTGGCGGTGTACCGGTGGTGGGCTTCAGTATGTACACCTGGAATGCAGCGGAATTTCTCGAGCTGATCGCGCTAGTTAAGTCTGACTGCCCGCAAGTCCTTTGCATTGCCGGCGGGCCTCACGTACAACAAGCCGAAGACTATCTGTACGACGACCCCATTGATGTTATTGCTCTGGGCGAGGCAGAAACCACCTTCGCCCAGTGGCTGGATTGCGAGAGCCGAGAGCAGTGGCAAGACGTGGATGGCCTCGCGTATTTGCGCGATGGTGAACTGGTAAAAACTGCTGAGCGCAAGCGCCGCCAGGATCTCGACGCCCTGCCCTCGGCCCTCGATGTAGTGCCGCTGTGTGACGATGCGGGTAAGCCACTCTACGACTCCGTTTCCTATGAAAGCAGCCGTGGCTGCCCCTTTAAATGCGCGTTTTGCGAATGGGGCACCGGCGCTATCGGTTCGAAAATGTACCAGTTTTCCATGGAGAGGATTGAGCGGGACTGGCGCAAAATTGTGGCCGCTGGCATCAAGGATATCTGGCTTGCCGATTCCAATTTTGGTGCATTGAGAGAAGACTTAGACAAAGCCAAACTCATTTGCGAACTGAAAAACACCACCGGCCTACCCATCAGCTTCGCCACCTCGTGGTCAAAGAAACACAGCCCGCGGGTGCAGGAAATTGTCTTGCTGCTTAACCAGCACGGGCTACTGCCGCACTATCAACTCGCCCTGCAAACCCTAACGCCAAAGGCCCTTGAGCTTAGCAATCGCAAAAACATGGCCGCCAATAAGTACGAGCCCATTGCCAAAGATATGGCCAGTAAAGGGGTGCCTATTGCCGCCGAGCTCATTTGGGGCCTACCCGGCGATAATCTCCCGGATTTTGAGCGCAACCTCGATGAACTGCTGCAGGTTTTCCCCAACCTCAATATTTTTGCCTACACTCTGCTGCCAGGCACCGAGTTTTACGAAAAACGCCAGGAATATCAGATCGAAACCATTCCGGTGGCTGGCTACGGCAAGGCGAAGGGCGAATACGTGGTCGCCTGCCACAGCTTTAGCCGTGAACAGGGCCTGCAGGGCTACCTGTTAATTACCGCGCATATGTTATTTGCTCACGGCCATATTCTGCCCTACAGCATTCGCTACATCGCCCAGCAAGAGGGTATTACGACCGCAACACTGATGCGCGAGCTACTACTGGCGGTGTGCCGGGAATTTCAGGACGCTTTGCCTAGCGTCGATGTTGACGATGCCCTTACGGTTTACGAGTCACGCAACGCCATCTTCACCGAGTGCCTGCGCGATCCGCAGCGCCTGTATCAGTGCGTGCAAAGGGTAATGAACCACTATGTGAGTGATTACGCCGGCGCCAGTACCACACTGCCGATCAAGGCGCGCTTGCACAGGCTGCTCGAGCTTGACCAAGCACTTTCACCTCGCTGGGGAGAAGCCAGCGAACGCGACGTTACCTTTAGCTTCAATGCAATGGGCTGCAAACGGGCGCTGGACGAGATGTCATCGCCTGATGAAAGCTGCTTTCAGTCCGGCCCGAGCTCAGCGCGAATACGCACCCCGGGCGGCGTCGGTAGCATTCTCCACGAACCCGACGGCGGCGCCTGGCTACGCGGCGAAATTCAGCACGACACTGAAGAGCAAGTGGTACGCGTGATCCACCCCGGACAGGAAGCGCTCGCGCACTCTTAAGGCACCGCTGATTAATTCGGTGATAACTCAGGCTTTGCCTTATTTCGTTTGGCAAGGCGCGCTCAGGCAATAAGGCTGATTGCCTTTCAAATGAGCGCAACGCCGCCAGGCGAAATAAGGCAAAACCCCGAAGGGCGGGTCTCTCGCGCCCCCTGGCCGTCGTTGCAACACTCGTCAAGGAGAACCACCCTTGACCTTCACGCTGCGCCTCGCCAGTGCACGCGAGAGGCTCCGCTGAGCCATTACCGAATTAATCAGCGGTGCCTTAACCTGCCGCGAGTGCCTCACGTATTTTTTCTGCCTCAGCCGCCAACGACGCAGCGTCGGCCATTTCAGCCCCGGCAAAGTCGATGTCACGCATCTCGTCAATTGGCACGAGATGCAGGTGGGTATGTGGCACCTCCAGCCCGACGATCTGCAAGCTCACGCGACGGCATTGATACACCCGCTTCTGGGCCTTCGCCAGCTTTCTGGACACCGCCAGTAAGTGAGCACTGAGCGCCTCAGGCAAATCGTCCCAGTGATCAATTTCCTCTTTGGGAATGACCAAAATATGGCCCGGCTTAATCGGCTGAATAGTCATAATCGCCACACAGTCATCGTCCTGCCAAACAAAATGTCCGGGCAATTCACCTGCAATAATTTTGCTGAAAATACTCGCCATGATTACTCCTGTTGATCATCGCCAGTGTCAACACCGGCAAAATACTGTTTTATTTGTCGCTCGCAATCCGCTCGCCCTGTTAGGCGGTACGCGGCTACCAAAGCAGGCCAATCGCGGCTTTGGTACAAGCGTTCTACAACCAGCGCGGACGGCGATGGTGTAGCGCCAATGCAGGCGCGCTTTAAATGCACTGCCGCCTGTTCAAAGGGCAGCTCACCCGCTACATAGCGCCGTTGTTGCTGTCTGTCGTATTCAGTCCCCTGCACCGGCAGCGCCGCCAGTAAAGCGGCCAGCGCTGGCGCCGGCATGTCCCGGCGCAGTAGCTCTGTACAGCTCAGCAACTCATCGCAAAGCACCTCACGCTGGGCATCAAGGTGGGGCAAGTTATCACCGAGGGGACGAACCACCATCAGTGAATAGCTGCCGCTACTGGTGTCTCGCCGACTGGCCAGATGGACAGCAGCAAAACCCTGCCCCAGCCAAAATGCCAATAATTCCGGCTCGCAAGAGAAGCTGCTACTCAGGAACGCGCAGCCCCTCCCGCGAGCATTGTGCAGAAGCTCCCGGAGCAATGCGCTAGCAATCCCCCTTCTTCGCTCCCCTTCGCTCACCGCGATACGATTGATACGCAAGCTCGGCGCCACCAACCACTGTGTCTGCCCGCTCCGCTGTGCCAGGGCCTGAGCCAGCAAGTGGCCCTTTATGCGCCGCTGGCCGCGGCTAACCCGTTCACATTGTTCATCAGCCAGCCCCCCTTCCGGAAGCGCCTGACAAACCCCAACGATCGTTGTACCGATACGCGCGATCATCAGCTGAGAAGGAAGGTCGAGCAAGTATTGAAGATCCTGCGGCGTCGTTTGGTAATGCGCTTCCATCAGTAACTGAAACACCTGCGCCAACGCCAAGTCATCGTTCACCAGTGTCGCCGCACTGACGCTATCGACGCGCAAGCCTCCTTTAATAGTGCCGGGTGCGGCGTCGGCAGTGCCCAGCAAAAAAATGGCGTTTAACGTGGTCTCAAGGGGGTCGTCGTCAGCCCAGCGCAGCGGCGTCGCTAAGAACTGTCGGCGCCACTGCGGCCGTAACTGGTCTAGACAGCGCCGGAAACGAATATCGAACCCTCTTCCTGTGCCTTCGTATCCTGACACGGTTGTGGAAAATACCAGCCTCGGTAAGCGCCCTAGCAGCGTTTCCAAGACTGGCAGCGGCAAGTGAGCCGCCTCGTCAACCATCACCAGCTCAGCTTGAAAGTCGTCGCAGGCACTGGCAGACAGCAAGTCAGCCGGCGTGAGATATTCCAGCGCCGCGCCCTGCCACACCAGCTTATCACCATCGCGCTCCGCACCCGGCAGCACCTCCATCGCGCGGCGAAAGGCGATCTCAACCATGTCGGCTCTGGCCGCGGATATCACCACTTTTTGGCTTCCGCTGCGCAGCAGCTCTGCAGCGGCTATGCCGAGCGCTGATGTTTTCCCCCGACCACGGTCGGCGCGAATAACAAGGGGGCGCCCCGACCGACCTCGCGCCGCGCGAACAATGGCAGCAACGGTGGATAATTGATCTGCACTTGGCACCTCGGCTCGCCAGGCGTGTGCCTTGTCGTCGTTTATTGGCGCTGTGTGGCTCACCTGGGCAGACTCGCTGCCTTGCTGGATCAAGCGGACTGCAGGCTGCAGGGGAAGTAACGTCGTGAGCCTGGAAATAAAGACAGAGTGCTCGACAGCGAAACCCGCCTCCTGCATTGCCGAGGCGTAGGCCTGTGGCCAATCCGCTAAAGGCGGCGTTAGTAACACCAGGGAGCCGCCGCCTCGCAATGTGCCGGCTGCCGCCAGCCAGTGGTTAACCGAGCTATAGCGATGGCCATCGATAATGACCCAATCACTTTCGATGCCTAAACTGGCGGCTTTACCGCTGGGCTGAAACCCCGCCAGCGCATCGTGTGCAACAAGTAAGACGCCATCCTCGCGGTTGATCGCTGCGGATAATAACGCCTCTGCCCAACGCTGTTCACCGCTTAATACAATAAGCTGTCGGTGACCGCGGCGGACGTTGCTCGCTCGCCGCGACGCGCACCACTGAGTAAAGGCTGCGGCCTGCACTATTGGTTACCGCCACTGGGATAAACCGGGGCCTCGTGCATGTGTAGATGCAAAAGCAGTTGCCGGTCGTTTCGGTAAATGTCTTGCAAATTTTCGTCTAGGAATTCTTCAGCGAGACGAAGCAAATAGCCACGCAGCTCCGTCTCAGACACTATCCCCAATTGAACCGCCGAGGCCATCGCACCTTCCAAGCGGTACAGGGTCGCAGGTGGCACATCCCAGCCCTGTGCCTGCTCGGTAAAGAACGCACGCAAACGCTTGTGCAAGTCGTCGATAAAAGCCTGTGAGTCCACCGGGCTATCGCCTTAATCTAGATCGCGATGGGTCTGCACCAGCACCCAAGGTGCGACCACCACGGCCCATAATGATGCCTGCTCTTGCGTCCACTTCTGCGCCGACTCGTTGTCGACACGGCCAAGCTGACCGGACGCTAGCAACGGGCTAATGGTCTGAGTATCGTCGTTTGCCATGCCTGCCGCCACGGCAACAAGGTCGAGCTTGGGCGAGACTTCCAGTACCGCGCCTTGGGCGTAAAAACGTTGCAATTCCTCCCAGGGTATTTTGGCGGTTTCGCGATTCAGCTTAGCCAGTAGCTCGTCACTTTCTTGCGGGTCAGTCATGGACAGGTAGGTCTCAAAGTCGGTGTATTAAGCTCCCCAGGGGAGCTGCCAAGGTGGCGACCATTCTACCAGCGCCGCCTCAACAGCTCTATCGCCAAAGGCCTCACCACTACTTGGCTCACATGCGAATGACATCGGCACGCCTCGGTAGTCAAAACGCAACCCCCAGGCATGCAGGTAACAGCGATCCGCGGGCGATTTGCCATACCGCTCATCACCGAGAATCGGCACCCCTAAACTGGCCATCACCACGCGCAATTGATGCGTTTTGCCAGTGGCGGGTTTCAGTAGATAGCAGCGCTTGCCCGGCGCAATACTGGTGCTGATAAAGCGGGTCCGCGAGGGATTATTGCAACTGCGGCTAAGCCGGTAACTCCCCCCGCGTGCTTTAATGATATCCCCCACCACTGCCCCCTGTTTTTTTCGAGGCTTGCCGAGTGCAATGGCGATATAAAACTTATCGATACGCCGCTCACTAAAGCTGCGCCCCAGCTCGGCTGCGGCCTTAGCATTGCGGGCGATAAGCAGTAAACCCGAGGTCGCATCGTCAAGGCGATGGACAAGGTGCAAGCCGGTTTCCCCTCGCTCAGTGCTGAGGCGGTCTAACAGGCTTTCGCGGTGATGGTTGCGGTGCAAATTAGCACCGGCAGTTTTATTGAGCACAAAAAAATCACTGTGCTCATACACGAGTTCATACACGGGTGGATCGACTACTGCCCCTGCTGCTGAGTGCGGTGTTGCTGCGCGTCATTGAGCTCACGCCGCAGGATATCGATCTCTCTTAGGGATTCTTCCTCTACGCCGGCAAACTCCATCTGTAAGGCCAGTGCCTCAAAGTCCGTGGCCCGCCCCTGACGCGCGTATAGATCGAGCAGTAGCATTTGTAAGGCCAGAGACTCGTCCTCACGCAGGGCCTGTTCAACGATCTGCTGAGCACCGCGGTAGTCCCCCAACTCAATGCACGCCGCTGCGGCCGCCTGCGGCGAGTTATCCTCCTCAACCACACGAGCAGTCACCGCGGCAATATCTGCGCTGCCAGACTGTTCTTGATGGACATCACCCAATTCTGCGAAAACGTCTTCAAAATGTGTGGCCGACGCCTTCGGAGCAGCCTTGGCTGCGCCTGCATAATGAAACGCTTGCAAGCGGCGTTTTGCGGCGGCTTTACGGCGCCGATAAAACAATAGCCCGCCCACCGCTGCAACACCCAGCAGCAATAACGCCCAAGGACTGCCGCGCCACTCAGCATTTTCAGGCAGCGCCCCGGTGGTTTCGCCAATGGGCGCCGTGTCAGTCGCCGTAACGCCAGCTTGAATCACCTCAGACGGCGAAGCCGACGCCACATCAGCACCACGTACAAATGTGCTTGATACGGCTTGCTCCTCTGCCTGAGATGCCTCAGCCAAAGGCTCCGCGACACTCACCTCCGGCACCGGCGCGCTTTCACCAGTCTGGATCGCTGCGGTCTGGCCCTTCAGCGCAGTATATTCATCCTGCAAGCTCAGCAGGCGCGTCTGTAGCGTCTGCAAGCGGCTATTCATTGCCTCAATATTCGCGCGTACGGCTGACACTTCCTCGGTCACCGCCGCCAACGAAGCCGTCAATCGCTGCTCTTCGGTCATCGACGGAGCGGCGTTGGAGCTTAAAACGACACGTTCTGTCGTCGCTTCTGGCGCCGTTTCCACTTCATTATTTACCGTGCCATTAGGCGCCCGCGATATTTGTTTGCCCGAACCGCCAGGGCCCCCGCCCGGCAACAACACCTCGGCAAGTGCTGCCGCCTCAACATTTAGCGAGACAGATTCCTTTAGCATGTCCTTTTCGCCGCGCACAAAGGCCTGGGGGTTAAGGCGATAGACCGCCTCCATCAGGGGCAGTTGCTCACCGCCTCGGGCACGCCGAATGCGCGACGCCACTCGCCAAAGGCTGTCCCCGCGCACGGTGGTATACGTCGATGCATCAGCGCTAATAGGCCTCGCCGGTGACGATTTCGCGGGGCGATTACTCTGCGCTGGTTTTCCCGATGCCAGCCGAGTGCTCGCTGCGCCCGCTTGGGCCGCACTTGCCAACGCCGGTGCCTGCGCAGGCAAGTCGAGCAGCAATGTGTATTCGCGCTCAATCGTACCGGTGGGCCAGCGCACCGATAAAACGAAATTCAAAAAGGGTTCAACAATTGGCGTAGTGCTACGTAAATAAATTACGCCACTGCCAGAGGGACTTAATTCGCTGCGTACCGTCAGGGTTCGGGTATCGAGCCCGCCCATCGCACTATCGCTCTGCGCATCCCACACCGGCTTCACATCAATCAGAATTTGTTCGGGATCCAAGCCCTCGGCACCACTGATGACGACACGTGCGGCCAATGGCTTGCCTAACACCGAATCCAGCTCCGCACGACCTAAACCCATGGCTGTCGCATCGGGGCTGACGGCGACCGCTAGTAGCAGTGGAATAAAAGCAGGGGCTCGCAGTTTCTTCATTGCCGCATTCTCATTTATTGTTGTGAGTCACTTCACATTTATCAATACCCTACAGCTTACAACATTTTGAGTAAAAGTCGCGCGGCAAACGCGGGTTAGTGGCCTAAGCGACGCGGAATAACAGACTGCTGGCAAGCAAAATGAAAGCCGGCGACATACCGTGAAAGAAAAGCGTCAGCGTCACAGCACTGTCACGTGACTGCGCTAGGATCACCGCTTATCCACAACAAGTTTTCCCCAGATACAGTGAATAAGCTTGTGGATAAGGCTGTTCAATTCTCCGCTGAGCGGCGTCTCATCAACGCTGCCGTCGCGCGCGTAGTTTTTGATCAACCTTTGGCGATCTGGCGGCGACGTGACACCATTACCACAATGATCAACGCCATCACGGCGGCCGCGCAAAAGTACGGGTAGCTCGGCGCGATTCGGTATAAGAAGCCCCCCACGAGCGGCCCGGCGACAAACCCAAGTCCCGCCACCGAGCCAAGCAGTCCAGCTAAACCGCCCTGCTCATGGGGCTCGACAACCAAGCTGGCACTGGCACCGTAGGCTGGGCCGGTCAAGCCCATACCAAAGCCGAACAAGCCCATCGCCGACAACAACATCGGCAGCGTGTCTGACAATGCTAATAGCAAATACCCGGCGCAACTGAACGGCAGCCCCATAAACAACAGGTTCATTGGCGACCCGTTGTAGCGCTGCACCACCACAAATTGCGCGAACAGCATGGCACCTGATGACACGATCATCGCAGCGGAAAACCACTGTGCCGCCGCCACACCGTCGAGTGACAGTAAATCCTGAAAATAAAACCCCAGCGTCTGCTGAACCATGCCCAGCAGGCTGTAAAGCGCAAAACCGATGAAGATAAACAGACGGTACCTGGGGTCGAAATACGCCATTCGCTTCGGCCGCTTACCGCCGCTGCTATGCGCTGGAATGGCGGGCAAATAACGCCAGACCAAAATCGCAACCAATGCGGCCAGCGCCGCTTGCAAATATAGCGGCGTTAAATAACTGAAGGCGACAAACCACGCCAGCGCGGGCCCCAGCATTACCCCCAGTTGATTGAAGGCCTGCAATTTCGCCATCCCCTGCGCGCGCCGGGAAATATCGGTGACATCGACCATATAGGCAGCCGATGCCGGGTGGGTCGCCGACATCAACGCGGCGTGAATGCCGCGGCTGACCATCAGCAGCACGTAAAGGAGGCCGCCACCGAGTATGCTAACAAGTCCCATCCACGCGACCGCGTTGAACAGCATCGTACCAATGGTGTAGCCGAACAGGCCGATAATAATGATCGGCTTTCGCCCCCACACATCGCTCTTTCTTCCCCAGTAGGGTGAGGTCATGAAAAAAACGAGCGCGGTAAGCGCCGACAGCGAGGTGATTGCCATTTCCTTGGGCGCAATCGTTAGTTCGGTAAAGGGGAGTTGCCAGAGCATTTCATGCAGGGCCAGTTCGCGCCCCAACATTGGCAGCACCGCAAACACCACGCTCTGGCCCATCCCCACCGCCATCATGGCGGCGTAAAGCGAAATCATCGCCCGCCAGTCAGACCTCGGTGCACTGCCTGTTTCCGTCACTCAGCTATCCTCTTGCCATCGGTTTTTATCAGCCACGCCATCTGGCACACTTTGATACAGCCTGATAGCGGCTGGCCATCGTCCGTTCGCGGAGCATGCATTTTACACAGCCACTCCTTTTGCCAACACAAACCAAGCGGGAAACATGTCAAAGGTTCAGCAAGACGTACCATTGAGCCAGCGTTGGCTGGACCGAATTGAACGCACCGGCAATCGCCTGCCACACCCGGTCGTGCTGTTCATTTACTTCTGCGCAATCGTCGTTTTGCTGTCGGCATGGCTCACGGCAACAGGCGCTAATGTTCAGAACCCCAGCAGTGGCGAATGGCTTTACACGCGCTCGTTGCTGTCCCGCGACGGACTGCTGTGGATGCTACACAATGCGGTGGGTAACTTTGTGAGCTTCGCGCCTGTCGGCTCTGTGATCGTCGCGATTATGGGTATTGCCGTCGCGGAACACTCCGGCTTGCTCGGCCATGTGTTGACACAATTCGCACGACGGGCGCCACCAAAGGCATTGAGTGCGGTGATTGTATTCACCGGCGTATTATCCAGTATTGGTTTTGACTCAGGCTATGTTGTTTTAATCCCATTGGCGGCGATCGTTTTTCGCGCCGCCGGACGCTCGCCGCTAGCGGGCATTGCCGCCGCCTTCGCCGGGGTATCTGGCGGGTTTAGCGCAAACATTCTACTCGGCCCGGTCGATGCAATTTTGGCGGGGATCTCCACCGAGTCACTACAGCTGATTGACCCGCAGGCCTCGGTGAGCGTCAGCGCAAATTATTACTTCATCGCCTTTTCTACCCTGCTTATTACCCTCGTTGGCGCATGGGTGACGGAAACCTTGGTAGAGCCTCGACTGCAGCGCCCTGGGCAGACAGAGAGCACAAGCACGCCCCCGGAAGCCTCGGCCAGCGAGACAAAAGCGCTGCGCCGCGTGCTGCTTTTTAGCGTACTTTATGTCGCGGTGCTCATCGCGGCGGTCGTCCACCCACAGGGGCCATTGCGCAACCCTGACCCCAGCGGTATGGCAGCCCTGCCTCTGCTGCAGGGAATTGTGGTGTTTATTGCTGCATATGGCGCACTCGCCGGGATTATTTTCGGCTACAGCAGTGGCCGCTTTACGCGCAGCAAAGACTGGGTAGACGCCATGGAATCAGGCATGAGCACCCTGGCCGGCTATCTGGTGCTAATGTTCTTTGCCGCCCAGTTTGTCAATTATTTTTCCTGGACGGGCATTGGCGCGTTAACGGCAATTAAAGGCGCACAATGGCTTGCCGGACTCGAGCTTTCCACTACCAGCCTGCTGATTAGCTTTGTGCTGTGCAGCGCAGCCATCAACCTATTGATCGGCAGCGCGTCGGCAAAATGGGCATTGATGGCGCCGATATTCGTCCCCATGTTGGCGATGCTCGATGTGGCGCCCGAGGCCGTGCAAATGGCTTACCGAATTGGTGACTCCAGCACCAACATCATCACGCCGTTAATGCCATATTTTGGCGTTGTGGTGGCCTTTATGCAGCGCCACGATAGCAAAGCCGGTATGGGCACGCTGTTAGCGTTGATGCTGCCCTACTCCCTGTGCTTTATTGTGAGCTGGTCCGTATTACTGGCGGCCTGGGTCGGATTGGGGATTCCACTAGGGCCGAAATAAAAAAGAGCCACAAAAAAGCCGCCCTCAGCCAAGCTGGGGCGGCTTTCGATTACTGGCGTCACGCCTTATTTTTTCTCTTGGACAGCCGCACTCATCTCATCGATATTCACGTGGCGAACATCCGCGCCCTTGGCCAAATAAATAACGTGCTCGGCAATGTTGCGCGCGTGGTCGCCAATACGCTCCAAGGAACGCAGAGCCCACAGTACCTGCAACACCGAAGAAATGGTGCGCGGATCTTCCATCATATAGGTCACCAAGCTGCGCATAGCGGTGCCGTATTCCATATCGACGGAGTGATCTTCTTCCGCCACATCCAGAGCCATATCACTGTCTACACGGGCAAACGCGTCCAACGCGTTGCGCACCATGCTCAAGACATGGTCACCAATGTGGCGAATCTCTAACACGCTGCGCGGCAGGCCACCCAGTTCACCCAGCTTAATTGCGGCTTCGGCAACTTTGGTGGCCTCATCGCCCATACGTTCCAGATCACTGATGATTCGGCTGATCGACAACACCAGGCGGAGGTCGGTCGCCGCGGGCTGGCGGCGCGCCAGGATAATGGTGCACTCCTCGTCGATGGACACCTCCAGCGCATTAACGATACGGTCGCCACGCTTCACTTCATCAGCCAGACCACTGTCCTGACTCATAAACGCGGTGGTCGCATCGGCAACCTGTTTCTCGACGACCCCACCCATTTCCAGCATACGGGTTTTAATATCGTCCAGCTCAGAGTTGAACTGCTGAGAGATATGGTGAGCGTGTAAGTCTTTATCTTTCATTCCCGCATCCTATTGGCGCCGGGCTAATGGCCTAGCCTTAGCCGTAACGACCTGTTATGTAATCTTCAGTTTGTTTATTGGTCGGATTGGTAAACAAGGTATCAGTATTATCAAACTCGATCAGTTTGCCCATATACATAAATGCAGTGTAGTCAGAGACTCGCGCTGCCTGCTGCATATTATGCGTAACGATGACAATCGTGTACTTGTCTTTCAGCTCATTGATCAGTTCTTCGATCTTGAGCGTTGATATGGGATCCAACGCCGATGCTGGCTCATCCAGCAGCAGGACTTCCGGCTCAACCGCAATGGTGCGCGCAATGACCAAACGCTGCTGCTGGCCGCCAGACATGCCTAGCGCGTTATCGTGCAGACGGTCTTTCACTTCGTCCCATAAGGCGGCACCGCGCAACGAGCGCTCGACCACTTCATCCAGCACCCGCTTTTTGTTTACACCCTGAATACGCAACCCGTAAGCGACATTCTCATAGATCGACTTGGGAAAGGGATTCGGCTTTTGAAATACCATTCCCACGCGGCGACGCAGCGTTGCCACATCGACACTTCGGTCGTAGATATCATTGCCGTCCAGGCGAATAGCACCCTCAACCCGGCAAGTATCGACCAGGTCATTCATGCGATTGAAGCAGCGCAGAAGGGTCGACTTACCGCAACCGCTGGGGCCGATAAACGCCGTAACCTTTTGACGAGGAATCTCCATATTGACGTCAAACAACGCTTGTTTGTCGCCGTAGTACAGATCCAAACCGTCGACATTCAGAGTAATGTCCTCGTCGGTAATAGAGGCTTCATTGCGTACCCGGCCGAGCGATTCCATATCGATTGCGTGACCAGCTGTAGCAGTTTTGTTGGTATCCATAAATTTTACCGTCATGGCTGTGCCAATTACATTTCCAGAGATTTGTATTTTTCGCGCAGATGATTCCGCAGTGCCACGGCACTGAGGTTCAGCAGCGCAATGATAATCACCAACAGCAATGCCGTAGCGTACACCAGTGGCCGCGCCGCTTCGACATTCGGGCTTTGAAAACCAACATCATAGATGTGGAAGCCCAAGTGCATAAACTTCTGATCGAGGTGGAAGTATGGGAAGTTGCCATCCACCGGTAGCGACGGTGCCAACTTGACCACCCCGACGAGCATCAACGGCGCAACCTCCCCGGCGGCACGAGCAACAGCCAGAATCAGGCCAGTCATCATCGCCGGGCTGGTCATGGGCAACACCACCCGCCACAGGGTCTCGGCCTTCGTGGCACCCAGGGCCAGACTGCCCTCTCGCAGATTGCGGGGAATACGCGCCAAGCCCTCTTCGGTTGCCACAATAACCACCGGCAGCGTCAGCAGCGCCAGCGTCACAGACGCCCACAGAAGCCCCGGCGTACCAAAAGTTGGCGACGGCAGTGCTTCGGGGAATAAGGCCTGGTCGATTTCTGCCCCAACAAAATAGATAAAGAAGCCGAGCCCGAACACCCCGTATACAATCGAGGGTACGCCCGCCAGGTTATTCACCGCGATGCGCACGATTCGCGTCATCAGCCCCTGCTTGGCATATTCGCGCAGATACACCGCCGCGATCACACCGAAGGGCGTTACCAGTACTGACATAATCAGCACCATGATCACCGTGCCGAAGATCGCGGGAAAGATGCCACCCTCGGTATTCGCTTCGCGGGGCTCATCGGTGAGAAACTCCGCAAACTTGCCGAAGTAAAAACCGACCTTGTTGGCAAAGTTCATGGTATTGGGCTTGTAGGCGTGGACCACCGTCGACACGCGTTGCTCGCGCTGCTGGCCCTGCGCGGTCTCGACAATAAAACTGTCTCGGTTCCACTCGGCATACAGTGCATTCAGCTCTTTTTGCAATACCGCATAGGCGGCATCCAGCTCAGCGCGTTCGCTGTCTATTTCCAGCTGCTTTTGGGCGCGCTCAGCGGCGGGCAACGCTTCATCGAGTTCCAAGCCGCGCTGGCGCAGACGCAGTTTTTCCAAGCGGTAGTTGATCGCGCCAATCTCTTTCTTTTCAACGCGCTCGATATCATGGTGAATGGTTTCAGCGCGTTCAATGCTCTGCTGAAACGCCTGCCACAGTGCTTCGTCATCGGCGGCGGCGATCGCCTGGCCATCGCGCTTCAAACCGCGCAAAAAGCCGTAAAAGTTGCCCCACTCACGGCGTTCGAGAACAATCGCTTGTTCTGGGTAATACGTGTTCTGCAGGTAGCGACTTAACACCCATTTAAAATCCGCACCGCTGACATCGCGGTTGCCGACTTTCACCAGCTCTCGCTGGATAAACGGCTCGTCGGTATCGAGTGTAAAGCCAGCGCTGAGCAGCTGCTCGATCGCCACATCCTCGCTTTCAACCCGCTCAGCCATCACCACCGCTGGGGTTTCATCCGGCAACTGATACTCTGCGACAAAAACATCGGCGGGCCAAAAGTGGCTGAAACCCCGCACTGCCAACAGTATTAACAAACCGATAACGGCCAGTGTGCTGACGGTCACCGCAGCGGCGTTCATCCAAATCAAGGGTTCGCCGCCCTTGAACCAGGCCGTCAGCCCCTGCTTTTCTTTATCCTGTAAATACATGATGTATCCCGAATCAATCAGAGGTTGCCGTAGCGCTGACGCAGACGCTGTCTGACCGTCTCCGCAACAGTGTTAACAACAAACGTAAACATAAATAGTACAAAGGCCGCCAAGAACAACACCCGGTAGTGACTGCTGTCGACTTCCGTTTCACCAATTTCTACCGCGATATTTGCCGCCAGCGTCCGCATACCCTCGAAGATATTGGCGTCCATAATCGGGGTATTACCAGTGGCCATCAGAACGATCATTGTCTCGCCGACCGCGCGACCCATGCCGATCATCAGGGCCGAGAAGATACCCGGGCTGGCGGTGGGCATGACGACACCAACCAGGCTTTGCCAAGGCGTTGCGCCGAGAGCGAGTGATCCGTAACTAAGGTGCTTGGGCACCGAGAAAATGGCATCTTCGGCAATCGAAAAGATCGTGGGGATAACGGCAAAACCCATTGCCACACCCACCACCAGAGCATTGCGCTGGTCGAAGGATATGCCCAGATCATTGGTCAACCAGGCGCGCATATCGCCCGCAAAGAATGCCCTCTCCATTGGCGCGCTCAGCTCAACGCATGCGATTACCAGACCAATCACAACGGGCACCAACAGCAAGGGATGCCAGCCTTCGGGAACGCGGCGACTCACACTCACGGGTAGCCGCGACCACAGCCAAGCGAAAATGAGAATACCCACTGGCAGCGCAATAAAGATGCTGAATACCGCGGGCAAATTGCGCTCGATAAAGGGTGCCAGCCACAGGCCGGCCAAGAAACCGAGAATAACGGTAGGCAAGGCCTCCATTAACTCGATGAGTGGTTTAACCTTGCGGCGCAGCGAGGGCGCCATGAAATACGCAGTGTAAATCGCACCACAAATCGCCAATGGCGCCGCAATTAACATGGCATAAAAAGCGGCTTTCAGGGTGCCAATGGCCAGCGGTGCAAAGCTGTACTTCGGCTCAAAATCATTGTCTGCCGCCGAGGACTGCCAAACATAGTCGGGCTCGGGGTAGCTTTCGTACCACACCTTGCTCCACAGCACAGACCAAGAGACCTCGGGGTGCTCATTTTCCACGGCGAAGCTACGAATCTCCCCTCCCTGCAACTCGACAAGGAGGCGATCCGCCCGCGGCGAAATTGCCATGCCAAGCACATTTTTTAATTCCAGCTCTTCACTCAGCAAACGGCGTTGCGACGTGCTGTAGAAGATATCGAGGTGGCCGTCATCGGTAATGCTGACAAAGCCTTTGCGGCGGTGTTCGGTCAGCAGCATCGCGGAGGGGCCACCTGCCGTAAACTGGCGCACAAACTGCAAACCGTATTGTCCGCCCTGCTGAGCATTGCGAACCACGAACCACTGGGACACGCTGCCATCCTCGGCGGCGGTGAGCAAAGAAATACCGCCTAACAAAAAGCGTACATCACTCAGTGCCGCGCCATCAGTCACTTCGCCGCGATCAACGATCTCCAGGCTGCGCAGACTAATCAACCGGTAGCCACCTTGCTGGCTCAACACGTACAGCCACTGCTGGCGAGGCCCGATCAATAGATAGTCGGCGGAGATATCCAGCGTTGGCAATGCCAGGTTTTCTTCGACCAGGGTGATTTCTTCACTGAGGAAGTCTTCTTCTTTGGTCCAGCGGCGTCCGACCAAATGGCCGTCACTCACGGCGACCACCACCAGGGCTTCCTCACTGTCGCGCACGGCTAGTCGGCTTAGGGCCGCGTCGCTAATTTCCATGCCGGCTTCGCCATAGGGAAAGCGCAGAGACGGCGTAATCAGGCGTTGATCCTCGGGGTAGCTCACGCGATAGTCATGTTTGGCCAGCAGAGCTCGACCGTCTTCCATCCCCACCGCGAACACGCGGGTTTCTTCTGACTCCAGTGCGAAGCTGCTAATCGCTGCAGTCGTTGGCAGCGACCGCTTGAGAACCTGTTGACCATTCTCGGTATTAAAAAATACGGCATCCCCGTTTTCGGCAAGGCGAAAACCCACCTCGGCCTGTTCTTCCATTGCCAGATACAATGGCGCGGCGGCCACTGGCAGTTGGTACTGTTCCTCTGACTCGATGCCAGCCGAATTAAACAGCGGCAGAATTTCATACAGCAGATAGAAAAAGATCAGCAGAATGGACAGCAATACCCCAACACCACCGCCGGTGATAGTTGCTGTGGTCATGCCATCTTTGACTTGGCGCCATCTGCGTTGGGCCGATGCAGTTGCGCGCACCTCTGATTGCTTCATAAGTCTCGGGCTCTTTGAGGAACTGGCGGGGATTTTATGACGATAATGTTTCAGTTTTGTTACAGATAAAAAATGTGCCACAAACTCACGTTTGCAGCACATTTTACAGCGACATCATGTCGGCATTTTTACAGCTCTAGCTTTTTGCGAATTTTCTCTACAACGCTTGCTGGCAGCGGGATGTAGCCATCTTTGGCAACGATTTCCTGACCCTGCTTTGACAGCACCAGCTTAACGAATTCGCGCTCTAGCGGCGTAAACGGCTTATTGGGTGCTTTATTCATGTAAACGTAGAGGAAGCGTGACAGCGGGTAGCTACCATTGATCGCATTTTCCGGCGTGGCGTCAACAAAACTGCCCTTCTCATTCTTGGACAGCGGAATAGCGCGAACGCTTGAGGTCTGGTAGCCGATGCCAGAATAACCGATGCCGTTAATAGAGGTAGACACAGACTGAACCACTGATGCCGAGCCTGGCTGCTCGTTTACACCATTTTTAAAGTCGCCTTTACACAGTGCCTTGCCTTTAAAGTAGCCGTAGGTGCCCGATACCGAGTTGCGACCGAACATTTGAATATCGCGCGCCGACCACGATCCATCCATGCCGAGCTGACCCCAGCGCTGGATATCTTCCGGGTGGCCACACTTGCGAGTGCTTGAGAAAACCGCATCGACTTCGGCGATGGTCATCCCCTCAATGGGGTTGTCCTTGTGGACAAACACCGCCAGGGCGTCAATAGCCACCGGAACCGCAACGGGTTTGTAGCCATATTTCGCTTCGAAGGCTTCGATCTCTTTGTCCTTCATCTTGCGGCTCATTGGCCCCATGTTTGAAGTGCCTTCTGTCAACGCCGGGGGCGCCGTAGAGGAACCGGCTGCTTGAATCTGGACGTTAACGTTTGGGTAAGCGCGTTTGAAGTCTTCGCTCCAAAGCGTCATCAGGTTTGCCAGGGTATCTGAGCCAACGCTGGAAAAAGTGCCCGATACACCCGCCGCTTTTTCGTACACAGGCAGCGCCGGATCAACTTCAGTGGCTGCCGCCACCCACATAGAGGAAAGGCCAAATGCGGCCGCCATCAGACATTGCTTCAGTTTCACAGGTATCTCCCGATCAATAAAATTGGTAACACGGCTGTCATTTTAGCGGCGCTAGATGACGGATTTATTACAATGAGAAATCAGTTTACCCGAGTGATTAATGAACGTGGAAATAAACAACTGAACGTACTGCCATGCCCCGGCTGGCTGGAGATTTTCATCTCGGCCCGGTGGCGCAACAAAACATGTTTCACGATCGCCAAACCCAAGCCTGTACCGCCGGTATCGAGGGAGCGACTTTGATCAACCCGGTAGAAGCGCTCGGTTAGACGGGGAATGTATTGCGGCTCGATACCAATCCCGCTGTCCTGCACTTCCAACACACCGTGGCTGTCATCCTGGTACCAACGCAGCACAATTCGGTCATCCTCGGCGGTGTAGCGCGCGGCGTTTACCGCCAAGTTAGACAGCGCGCTGCGTATTTCCGTCGCCTGCCCTTTGAGCGCAATGGCATCGTCACATTCGATGTCGATCTGGCGATTGCCCTTGGCGGCCGCGAGGGCTTCTTCGCGCACCATTTCCATCAGCGGGCGGATACGCATCACTTCATGCTCGCTGGCTTGAGGGACGGATTCCAGTCGCGACAAGAGCATTAAATCTTGAATGAGGTGGTGCATGCGGCGAGACTGTCGCAGCATTTGATCGATGGCGCGATCCCAGCGCGGGTTGTCGCCACCGTGCTCAGAAAACGTCTCCAGGTAACCATTGATCACCGTCAGTGGCGTGCGCAATTCGTGCGACACATTCGCGACAAAATCTTTGCGCATTTTTTCGAGACGGTGGGTTCGCGTGACATCGCGGGCAAACAGTAAACGATTACCCTCCGCGAAAAAGCTGATGCTTAAACTGAGCTGTATCTCGCTGTTTACCGGCGACGCCATTTCAAAGGGCATGGCGTATTTTTCTGCTTCGTAGTAGGCAACAAAATTCGGGTTGCGCACCAGATTCAGCAGCTGCAAACCGACATCTTCATCCCGGCGCAGCCCAAGTAGATCCATGGCCGCATCGTTGCACCATTCGATGTTGCCGTGACGATCCAGCATCACCACGGCATCTGACATCGATGCAAACGATGAATGTAAGTAATCAATAATTGCTTGTAACTGATCACGATCTCCCGACGCATGCTTCTGCATATCGTAAATCGTGTCGAAAATTTGACCCCACATGCCAATTGCCTCTGGCGGCTCGGTACCCAAGCCTCTATATAACCAGTCGCTCAGTCGTTGAAGTTGCCATAGCAGCCAGGTGCATATCACCGCTGCAACGATAAAAACGGGCCACACTCCAAGGTCGAACGCTGTTGCAAACACTGCCGCCGCTGCCAATGGCAGCACTACGCGAACAAGCTCCGTCTTCCAGCCGTAATACCGCATAGAGCAGCGCTAGGCGCTCACCCCCGTTGCGGAAAAACGGTAGCCAGTACCGCGAACGGTTTGAATCAGCTGCCCGAAGTCTCGCTCGTCGGTCAGCAGCGCTTTGCGAAGCCGGCGAATATGAACATCTACCGTGCGCTCTTCAACATAGACATTGGTGCCCCATACCTGGTCGAGCAGTTGACCACGACTGTAGGCACGCTCTTGGTGGGTCATGAAAAATTTCAGTAATTTAAACTCAGTGGGCCCCATATCCAAAGGCTCACCATTGGCAAACACGCGGTGACTGGCGGGGTCGAGTTTGAGGCCATCCACCTCAATGGTCTCTTCCTGCTCAGGCGAGCTGCCGCGGCGCAACACCGCCTTGATGCGCGCCATTAGCTCTCGGGAAGAAAACGGCTTGGTAATATAGTCGTCGGCACCGACATCCAGGCCCTGAACACGGTTGTCTTCATCGTCTTTAGCGGTGAGCATGATGACCAGCATATCCCGGGTTAAATCTTCCCGGCGCAAGCGGCGCAGCAGTTCAATACCACTGGTGACTGGCATCATCCAGTCCAGCAGTACCAGATCCGGGCGCTGATCAACAATAATTCCGTGCGCTTCCTGCGCATTGCTCGCTTCGATGCAGTCGTAACCGGCAAGCTCTAGCCCTACGCGGATCATCTCGCGAATGGCGGCTTCGTCATCGACGATGAGGATGGTCTTTGTGCTCATGCTCTTCCCTTGTAGCCTGTGGATGCTTGAGCCTGCATTAAAACGGCCTTTAATGACAATTATATGACAACGACTCGATCAAGGCGCCAGCCGTTGCCCCCAAGCTTAGTCGAAAACGACAGTTTTATTACCGTGCACTAACACCCTGTCTTCAAGGTGATTGCGAAGCGCGCGCGCCAGTACGCTCTTTTCAACATCCTTCCCCAAGCGCACCAGGTCATCCTTGCTATGGCGATGCGACACTCGAATGACGTCCTGCTCGATAATCGGGCCCTCATCCAGCTGCTCAGTGACGTAGTGGCTGGTGGCGCCGATCAATTTTACGCCGCGATCATAGGCCTTCTGGTAGGGGTTCGCGCCAATGAAAGAAGGCAAAAAGCTGTGGTGAATATTGATCATTCTGCCGCTGTACGCTCGGCAAAATTCCGGAGGAATAATCTGCATATAGCGCGCCAGCACGACACAATCAGCGGCATAGTTCTCTGTTAATTCTTGAATACGGGCGTGGGCCGGTGCCTTGTTTTGAGGGTCGACCGGCACATACTCAAACGGAATTCCATGCCACTCGACCATGCTGCGCAAGTTCTCGTGATTTGAGATCACACAGGGAATATCACAGTACAGCTCGCCGCTATGCCAGCGGTGCAATAAATCTGCAATACAGTGTGAGGCATGGCTTGCCAGAATCACCACCTTGCGCCGCCGCGCTGAGTCGACCAGCTCCCACTCCATGTCATATTCCTGCGCTAAGGGCGTAAATGCCTCGCGCACTGCCTCAGCACCGATGCTCAGTGAATCGGCTTTAATCTCGTTACGCATGAAAAACCAATTGCTGTCGGCATCGGCGTGATGATTGGCCTCGGTTAGCCAGCCCCCTTGATCGGCGACAAATTGGCTCACTTTGGCAACGATGCCAACGCGGTCCGGACAACTGGTGATCAAACGGTAGGTATGTTCCATCTTTACAACAACATCCTTGCAAAAAAATCTTAGCCCTTGTTCAGTATCGCCCGCACCGCCTGAGGCAGGTCTGCGGGAAGCACAACGGTCTTGGCATTGTCGGACGCCGACAACTCACGCAGCGAGTCAGCGTATTTCTCACCCAGCAGATACAGCACGGGCAATTCGTCACCTTTAACTGCCTCCGAAACCAACTCAATCGCTGCACCGCTGGCCTTAGCCAACACCACTTCCGCCTGGGCGTCGCGACGCGATGCTTCCAGACGCCCCTCAGCTTCGAGGATCGCAGCCTGCTTCTCACCTTCGGCCTTCGTCACCGCCGCGCGGCGTTGACGCTCGGCAGCGGCCTGCTCTTCCATGGCACTTTGCATAGTGGGAGATGGATTAATGTCTTGGATTTCCACCGTTTTAAGAGTGATACCCCAGTCGGAAATATCGTCTGAAATCCCCGCCTTGAGCTTGGCCTTGATTTGCTCCCGCGACGACAGGGCCGAGTCCAACGACATCTCGCCTACAATTGAACGCAGTGCGGTCTGTACCAGGTTTTGGATGGCAATGGTGTAATTCTCAACACCGTAAACAGCTTTCTCAGGAGAGACGATATTTATATAGGCCACCGCGTTGGCGATAATCACCGCATTGTCTTCAGTGATAACCTCCTGGGAGGGGATATCCAACACAATGTCCTTGGTTGTTAAGCGGTAGGCCACTTGATCAACATAGGGAATAATAAAGTTCAAACCGGGGTTCAAGGTGCCGTGGTATTTACCAAGGCGTTGCACAATGTGTTTATAGCCTTGGGGAACGGTCTTCACCCCCATCGACAGCGTGACGACGACCAATACAAACAACGCCCCTGTAATTGCTAAACCATCCATATTCTTCCCCTAAAACCTCGTGAAATGAGCCCGCCAGTAACGGTATTATTCGGCAGCTTTGGCGCCGCGTTGGCGGCGTACTATCAATGAATTACCTGAGATATCTTCAACAATGACCCGGTCTCCAACGATCAAGGGCTCGCGACAAATGTAACTCCATTCGTCATTACCCAGCACCGGTATACTGAAGCGCACCTGCCCCTCGCGGTGGTCCCCAACGCGCGTAACCATACCCTCCTGACCCACAACCTGCTCGCGCGACATGCCCGATAAACTTTTATCTTTCATACGCGGATGCACAAATTTAAACCAGAGGAACAAGTCGACCGCTGACAGCCCCGCCCAGATCAACACTTGAACACTAAAGGGCAAATCCACAACGGCGGTGATCAGCCCCACCGCAATGGCGCTGGCACCGAACCAAAGCATGACAAAGCTGGGAACAAAGACCTCGCTGGCAACCAGTAAAAGCCCCAAAACCATCCAGTGCCAGTACTCTATCGAGCTATTCAGCCAATCCATTTGTGCGCTCCTGCTGCCACGCGATAAGTGAGAGGCATTATTTAGCCACGATCTCACTTAATAGCAAGCGCCAAAGCTGCAAATTCACACTTGATTGGGGCTGCACCCCCACAGCAAACAGCTGGGATTTCCGGTACAATGGCCGATCATTCGAGAGTAGCTACGCCATGTCTTTACCACCGGCCATTTTTAGCCACCACCCCTACTGGGCGGAGTGCTTCGGCACCGCACCATACTTGCCAACCAGCCGCGAGGAAATGGACGCCTTGGGTTGGGACAGCTGCGACATCATTATTGTCACCGGCGATGCCTATGTGGATCACCCTAGCTTTGGCATGGCCGTTATTGGGCGCGTATTGGAAGCGCAGGGCTTTCGCGTTGGCATTATTTCCCAGCCAGACTGGCAGTCGGCAGAGCCCTTCACCGCGCTGGGCAAACCTAACCTGTTTTTCGGCGTCGCCGCCGGAAACATGGACTCGATGATTAATCGCTACACAGCAGACCGCCGACTGCGTCACGACGATGCCTACTCACCGGATAACGTCGGTGGCAAGCGCCCCGATCGCGCGGTTATCGTCTATGCCCAGCGCTGCCGCGAAGCCTATAAAGACTGCCCCATTGTTATCGGCTCCATCGAAGCAAGCCTGCGACGCATCGCGCACTACGATTACTGGAGCGACAAAGTCCGCCGCTCAATTCTTATGGACTCGCGGGCGGATATTCTGCTGTATGGCAATGCCGAACGCGCCATTGTCGACCTCGCACACCGGCTGTCTCGCGGCGAGCCGGTGGAGCAAATTCGCGACCTTCGCGGCACCGCATTTATTCGCGACGCAGTGCCTAACGGCTGGACGGTTGTGGACTCCAGCGATATTGACCGACCCGGCAAGGTGGATCCGATCACTAGTCCCTATGTGGACACCAGCGCTGACCCCAGTTGCAAAACCGAACAGGCAAAGGCAGCAAGCGAGCCAGACGCTGCACAGACCATCACTATTATCGACCCCAGGCAGGCCCGTAAAAGCGACGCACCGGCAGATCGAACAGTTATTCGCCTACCCGCTTATGAAACGGTAAAAAAAGACCCCGTCAGTTACGCCCACGCAGCGAGGGTGCTTCACCTGGAAACCAATCCAGGCAACGCACACGCGCTGGTTCAGCGCCATGGCGACAAGGAAATTTGGCTCAACCCGCCACCCATTCCACTCACGACAGAAGAGCTCGACTGGGTCTTTGAGTTGCCCTATCAGCGCCGCCCTCACCCCCGGTACGGCGAGGCGCGGATTCCCGCGTATGAAATGATTCGCAACTCGGTGAATATCATGCGCGGCTGTTTTGGCGGCTGCAGCTTCTGTTCTATCACCGAACACGAAGGACGGATTATTCAGAGCCGCTCAAAAGACTCGATTGTCAGAGAAGTGGAAAAAATTCGCGACAAAACGCCGGGCTTCACCGGTGTTGTGTCGGACCTCGGCGGCCCCACCGCCAATATGTGGCAACTGACCTGCAAAAGCGAAGCGATTGAAAAAAGCTGTCGTCGCCTGTCCTGCGTCTATCCCGGGATTTGTAAAAACTTAAACACTGACCAAACACCGCTTATCGAGCTGTACCGTGAAGTTCGCAACCTGAAAGGTGTTAAAAAAGTCCTTATCGCTTCCGGCCTGCGCTATGACTTGGCCGTGGAAACACCCGAGTACGTCAAAGAACTGGTCTCCCACCACGTTGGTGGCTATTTAAAAATCGCACCCGAGCACTCAGAAGACTCACCACTGAGCAAAATGATGAAACCGGGCATGGGCAGCTACGACCGCTTCAAAGCCATGTTCGACAAATACTCCAAGCAAGCGGGCAAAGAACAGTACCTCATTCCCTACTTTATTGCGGCGCACCCAGGCACCCGCGATGAAGACATGATGAACCTGGCGCTGTGGCTGAAGAGCAACGGCTTTCGCGCCGACCAGGTGCAGGCCTTCTACCCCTCTCCAATGGCCAATGCGACGGCAATGTATTACTCGGGAAAAAACCCGTTACGCAAGGTAAGCCGTCGCAGTGAAAATGTATTCAGCGCTAAGGGATTGAAACAGCGACGTTTACATAAAGCCTACCTGCGTTACCACGACCCTGAAGGCTGGCCTGCGCTGCGCGAATCACTGCTGAAAATGGGACGCAAGGATTTGATTGGCTATGGCAAAAAGCATCTCGTGCCGCCGCGCCAACCGGCAAACTGGAAAAGTAAAAACCCGAAGCGCGGCCGCATGCTAACGCAGCACACTGGACTTCCCCCTAGAAAAACGACATAAAAAATTCATTTTATGGCTGGCAAAAGGCTTTCTATACCTATTCAGACTGTGTATATAATGAGCTTGCTGGCTATAGATGCAGCTTGGTTTTATGTAAAAGCACCACGAAGTCGTTTTTAGTACCTCGTTCTGTTTCATAACTACCCTGCCTATCTCAGCTCAAGCCATACAAGGCAAACTTATAGACAACGAGGTTTTAAGACATGTCCAGAAGCACTGGTAAAGTAAAATGGTTCAACGAGACTAAAGGCTTTGGTTTCATTGAGCAGGATTCCGGCCCAGACGTTTTTGTTCACTTCAGCGCCATCTCTGGCTCTGGCTTCAAAACGCTGGCAGAAGGTCAAGCTGTTGAGTTTGACGTGCAGAGCGGTCAAAAAGGCCCTCAGGCAGCGAACGTAACCGTTATCTAAGCATAGAGCGCGGTGACAAGAAGGCGGCGAAAGCCGCCTTTTTTGTGTCTGCGTTTTCATCACAACCTATTCGCACTGCGTAAAACATCACCGAAATATTTTTCACTTCTACAGGGATATACGCTTTAATCAGCGCAAACAACAAAAAGGACCCCGCATGAAAGCCGCAATAAAAGCTACAGCACTGGCTCTTGGCCTAATGGTCAGCCCCTTCATCCAAGCCGGTGAACACGAATGGCGTTTTGGTGTACTGGCCCACAATAAAGGCCCCATTGCCAGTGAAACGGAAGACGGCCCCGACGTCACGCTGGCGTACTACCACCACTTAAAACAATACAATTGGGGCGGCTTATTTGCTCACGGCGGCGCCGTTATTAACACAGCCGATGGCACCAGCTATCTCTACAGCGGACTCAACCCCAAATGGAACTTCGGTGAATCGCCAGTCTATTTTGAGCTGGGCTTTGGGCTTGCTGTTCACGATGGTGACCTTGAGAAAAAGTCAGCCGAGCGTCGTGAAATGGGCTCTCGAGTGCTGTTTCACACCGAATTTAACCTCGGCTACCAAATTAACCCGCTATACAGTGTCGGCCTTTACTTAGACCACATTTCCAACGGTGGCATCCTCAACGACGACAACAACCGCGGGCTAGACACCTACGGCGTTCGTCTCGGTCGTCGGTTTTAAGTAAGGTCAGGCAGACGCGCCCCGGCGGTGAGTAATGTACCAGCAATAATGTATGGGCTTACTGCGCCGCTTAAAATCCTCGTCTAGCGACCAAGCACAGCGGTCCGCAATTTCAAAACGCTCAGCCAGCACCTCATCCAGTATGAAGTCGCGCTTATTGGTGGAAAAAATCAACAAGCCATCTTTGGCCAAACAGCGCATCGCCTGAGCAATCAATTCGGCGTGATCGCGCTGGGTGTCCAGCACATCGTCCATTCTCTTTGAATTAGAGAAGGTCGGTGGATCGAGAAGAATCAGGTCAAACTCCTCCTCACAATCTGCCAACCACTGTCTAGCATCCCCCTGCTCGGTGCGATGGCGCGCCTCGCTCAAGCCATTGAGTGACAGGTTCTGTCGCGCCCATTTCAGGTACGTGTGCGACATATCAACCGACGTTGTGTGGCGCGCGCCCCCCAGCCCCGCGTGCACTGAGGCAACGGCGGTATAACAGAAGAGATTCAGAAACCGCTTACCGCGCGCTCGCTCGGCAATGTCCAAACGCACCGGGCGGTGATCGAGAAACAACCCGGTATCGAGGTAATCGTATAGATTCACCAGCACCGTCGCCTGGCCTTCGCGCACTTCTAGCACCTTGCCCTGTGGGGCTTGGCGTTCGTACTGAGACTTACCGCGCTGGCGCCGTCGCTCCTTTAGCGCAATATCTGTTACCGGCAGTGAAAACACCTCAGCACAAGCCTGCATTACCTCGCCCAGACGGCGACGGGCATCGTCGTCATTGACCGATGACGGTGCGGCATATTCGCTGACATGCACGGCGTCACCGTAGCAATCCACAGCCACGGCATATTCAGGCATATCCGCATCGTAAACACGAAAGCAGCTTATCTCGTTGCGGCGACGCCACTTATCCAGGCGCTTTAGGTTTTTTCGCAAACGATTGGCGAACATTTGTGCTCCGGCACTCAGTGCTGGTGTAACCGCTGCCTGTTGCTGCTCAGGTTTGCGCTCGGTTACGAAATATCGTTGTTCAACCTCAAACAACAGCAGCTTGCTCGGTATGGTGCCGTTGAAAAGTTGATATTGCTTGCAAGCGCGAATGCCCATTCGCTTCCCGAGGTCCGGGTTACCGGTAAACACCCCCGCCTGCCAACCTTGAAAGTCCTCGCGAAGGCTTTGCCCCAAGCGCCTGTACAAGTGCAGCAACTCCGCTTCGTCACCAAGGCGCTCGCCATACGGGGGGTTACAAATCAGCAGTCCAGGCAAGGCGTCGTTACGGGGTGGCGACAGCTCAGACAACTCGCCGCGCGCCACCTTCACGAATTGAGCAAGGCCCGCACGCCGGATATTGTCCTGCGCTTGCGCAATGACTTTACCGTTCGCATCGTAGCCCCAAATTTGCGGCCAGTTTCGACGGTGTGCCTGTCGCTGTAAGTCCATTGCTTCATCGTGAAGTTGCCGCCACAAGACCTGCTGATGGCCAGACCAGGCTGCAAATCCCCAGTGCTTGCGCTGCAGTCCAGGCGCAATATTCATTGCCATCATGGCCGCTTCGATCAACAGGGTACCGCTGCCGCACATGGGGTCGATCAAGCCACCACCGCGGCTGGCAACCCCCGGCCAGTCTGCCCGCAGCAACAACGCAGCCGCTAAATTTTCTTTCAATGGCGCCAGCGCGCCACTTTGCCGGTAGCCACGCCGGTGCAGGCTATCACCCGACAAGTCGATAGCAACGAGTATCTTGCCCTTGCGCAACCGCACATGAACACGAATATCAGGTTGCGATTTGGCGATATTTGGCCGCTCTTGCCCGGCCTCAATAAAGCGATCAACGATTGCATCCTTGCAACGCAGTGCGCCGAAGTGACTGTTGCGGATCTCGCGGCTGCGCCCGGCAAAGTCTACGAGAAGACTGCTTCCCTCACGCATATGTGCAGGCCAGTCGATGGCATGCAGGCCATCGTATAATTGCTGGGCACTGTCGCCAGGGAACTCGGCCAGTGGCAAAAGCACTCTATTGGCAAGACGCGACCACAGGCATAGCCGGTAGATCACGTCGGGCGTCGCGTCGACCGTCACCGCCCCGACCGTTTCGCCCCGCTTCTGTGCTCCCAGGCGTTCGGCTTCATCTCCCAGTAAACCTTCGAGCCCCTTCGGGCAACTGAGGATTAGTGACTGCATTTGACTCATAAACACCCACCCGGGACATTGTGATTCAGGTAATTCATATTGCTTCTCAATAGCTTAGCGACTTTATACATGAACTCTATAAAACGCCCTAGTCTTATGCGAAATCGATCTTCGCGAGATTTATGAAAGTTTGGTTACATGGTAATTCGGTTGACGCACACTGCGCCAACTTTGGTTCGCTATGCCCCGCTCTGGGCTTAGTGAGTACACGTTGAACAATGGAGGCTTATGCCCTATGAGAAGACAGAAACGCGACATGACTGAGCGCGCCTACCAACGTGGTTATCAGGCAGGAATCGCCGGAAAAAACAAAGAAAATTGCCCTCACACTCAGCAACAACTCAAGCAGGAATGGATCTCTGGATGGCGCGAAGGCCGCGTAGACCACTGGGACGGTATCGACACCGCCACCGCACTCCAAAAGCAAGCGTTTCACTAATTTCGTGTCACTGGCCCCATAGCAATGGCCAGCGTGCTGGCTGTTGAGTCCTAGATAAAAGCCCGCCTTGAGCGGGCTTTTTTTGTGCTTGCTAACTAGCGACGGCTGCGCCTTCCCGGCTTAGCCTCCGCGGGGCTTTGCTCCGGCGGCGTCAATCCCGCCATCACATACACATCATCGACTTCGCGCTCGGGGAGCTCCGTCCACATACCCACTTTCACTTTTGAAGGGATGAAAACATTGCCATAGCGCACACGCTTCAGGCGATTGACCTGCAAACCCTGCGACTCCCATAAACGCCGCACTTCGCGATTGCGCCCCTCCATGATAACCACGTAGTACCAGTGGTTAATGCCCTCGCCACCACCGTCTACGATATCGGTGAACCGGGCAACGCCGTCATCCAACTGCACGCCATCTACTAAGGCCTGCAGGTTATGCTCACTGGCATTGCCCATAACGCGGCACAGGTACTCTCGCTCTATAGTTGTCGAAGGGTGCATGAGTTTATTGGCGAGATCACCATCGGTGGTAAACAGCAATAAACCGGTGGTGTTGTAATCAAGCCGCCCTACGCAGATCCAGCGCTCGCCGGATAATCGCGGCAACCGATCAAACACTGAGCGCCGCCCCTCTGGGTCTTTGCGGCTACAAATTTCCCCTTCGGGCTTGTTGTACAGCAGCACACGCGGCCGCTTACTACCCGTATCTGATTTGAGCGGGCGCCCATCGAACACGATGCGGGCGGTTTTATCTACGCGATCGCCTAGTGTCGCGAGCTCGCCATTCACTTGCACCCGACCATCGCTGATCGCGCGCTCCATTTCACGGCGTGAACCCAAGCCTGCACGAGCAAGCACCTTTTGTAACTTTTCGTCTTCGGCACTCATCAGTGCTTTATCTCTGTCATTGTGTCGTCCTCATCGACGAGTTTGGCTTCGGCTTCGGCTTCGGCTTCGGCTTCGGCTTCGGCTTCGGCTTCGGCTTCGGCAGTATTTGACTCGGCGCTGGCCTCGGCAAGATTATCTTTGTCGAACTGCAGCTCTGAGTTCAAAGAATCTAAATCGGCAATCTCAGCCAGACTGGGCAGTTCGTCGAGATTACTGAGATTAAAATAGTCCAAAAACTGACGCGTGGTCGCGTACATGGCCGGTCGGCCCGGCACATCTTTGTGGCCAACAACGCGCACCCACTCTCGCTCCAGCAGTGTTTTAACAATGTGAGAGCTGACCGCAACACCCCGTATTTCTTCTATGTCACCGCGAGTGATCGGTTGGCGGTAGGCAATCAGCGCTAGGGTCTCTAGCAGCGCGCGTGAATAACGCTGGGGCTTTTCGTCCCACAAGCGACCTACCCAGGGTGCGAACTCTTCTCGCACTTGAAAGCGATAACCACTGGCCACCACTTTGAGTTCGTAACCACGACCCTCACAATCCCGCTCTATTTGCGCCAGAGCATCGCGAATTTCATTGGCCGCAGGCCGTTGTTGTTCGTCAAAGAGTTCAGCCAGCTGAGCGAGTGTTAGCGGCTTTCCCGCTGCCATCAGCGCCCCTTCGAGTATTCTTTGTAACTGCTGCGCGTCAATCATCAGGTGTTCTTAGCTTTAACGTGAATGGGGGCAAAAGGCGCTGACTGAACAATTTCAACCAGAGACTCCTTAATGAGCTCCATAATAGCCAAAAAGGTCACAACAACACCGAGACGCCCTTCCTCGGGTTTGAACAGTGAGACAAAAGGCACAAAGGTATCGCCGCTCAGCCTCGCTAATACTTCCGACATTCTCTCACGAGTGGACAGCTTTTCCCGCTCGACCTGGTGGCTAATGTACAGATCTGCGCGCTGCAAGACTTCACTGAGCACCAGCATCAATTCTTTCAGATCAACATCGGGCTCTTGCTTAACCTTTTTCATTGGCGGTGGTGCCACCTCGCTAAGGTAAGTTTCGCGCCCTACTCGCGGCAGCTGATCGATATTCTCTGCGGCCTGCTTGAAGCGCTCGTATTCCTGCAGCCGTCTTATTAACTGCGCGCGGGGGTCTTCGTCGTCTTCCAGCTCTTCGCTGGAGCGCGGCAGTAGCATCCGGGATTTAATTTCCGCCAACATCGCCGCCATCAACAGATACTCAGACGCCAGCTCGAACTGCATAGCGTTCATCATATTGACGTACTGCATGTATTGCTCAGTGATCTGAGCAACGTTGATCTCCAAAATATCGATGTTCTGTCGCTTGATTAGGTAAAGCAGAAGGTCAAGCGGCCCCTCAAAGGCTTCCAGGAAGACTTCCAAGGCTTCAGGGGGGATATACAAATCCTTTGGCAACTCGGTAAGCGGCTTACCCTGGACGATCGCAAACGGCATTTCACCCTGCTGGGGCCGACTGCGCAGCGCCTTAAGGCTAACAATGTCCATGGCACGCTGCATGGGTGCACGGCGGGGCGCACCGGGCAGATTTTCTGCTACCGGCTGTTCGTTATCCTGACCGTTGCCCTGCTGCACGAGCGCCCCCTATTTTCACTAAGCCGGCGATTATACGGCTATCTGCTCGAGCGTCACAGCGCTTGTTCAAATTGACTGACATCGCCAAGTCCGCGGCGAAGCACTACTGGCACGTCATCCACGAGATCGACCACAGACGTTGCCTCCATGCCACAGTAACCGCCGTCTATCACCAAATCGACGTGGTTCGCCAGCGTATCGCGAATGTCATAGGGGTCCGTCATCGGCAAGTCTTCGCCTGGCAGAATCAGGCTCACGCTCATTAGTGGCTCATTCAGCTCTGCTAATAGGTCCAGGCAAATTTGGTTGTCGGGTACGCGCAGGCCCACGCTCTTGCGCTTGGGGTGGTGAAGGCGCTTAGGGACCTCGGGCGTGGCACGCAAAATGAAGGTGTAAGGCCCGGGAATAAGGTTTTTGAGCAGGCGAAAGCTGCTGTTATCAACTCGGGCATAATTACCCAGCTCAGAAAGATCGCGGCACATCAGCGTAAAATTGTGCTTGTCGTCCAAACGACGAATCGTTCGGATACGCTCCAATGCACTTTTATCCCCGAGGTGGCAGCCCAGCGCATAGGCCGAATCAGTGGGGTAAGCGATCACGCCGCCACTGCGGACGATATCGGCCGCCTGTTTGATTAACCGTGCCTGTGGGTTTTCGGGGTGGATCTGAAAAAATTGACTCATAATTATCCTTAAATGCGGTCAGCTGGCCCTTAGCCAACGCTGCCATACCGGCTGACAATTTCCCACTACCTCGGCATCACAGCCAAGGTCACACCACTGACTTAAGTGGTGAAAATCACTGCCAGCCGACGCTTCAAATTCAAAGTGCCTGCACAGCTCACGTAGGTAACGTAACTCTTGGTCCGCAGGCCGGCCATTACACACCTCCAGCGCCTCGCCGCCCAGGTCTTTAAACTCTGCAAGCAAGCGACGCAGCTTTGCATTGGTCATTTTGTAGTGCATAGGGTGAGCAATCGCAGCCACACCACCGCCGGCGTGTATCCATGACAGCACAGACGCCAACGATGGCCACATCGCCTTTACATCGCCAATTTTGCCAGCGCCCAAAAAGCGGTCAAAGGCCTCATTCATCGACCCCACATAGCCCTTTTCAACCATATAACGGGCGAAGTCTGGTCGACCGAGCGGGCGGTCAGCCACACTGCTCCGCAATGCCTCAACATCAATATCGATGCCCTTCTTGCTTAAACGGGCGGCAATTGTCTCGCTGCGCTGCTCCCGCGCCACCTTCTGCCCCGCGATGGCATCGCACAGCAGCGGCTCAGATACGTCCAGCCCCAAACCCAATACGTGAATGTTGACGCCATTCCAGTTGCATGAAAACTCCGCACCACACACCAGCTGCAGATCGCCGGGAAGGTCTTCTAGCGCCTGGTAAGCATCGACCGTATCGTGATCAGTAATTGCCAACAGATCAACGCCACGATCAACCGCGCGCGCCACCAACTCCTGGGGGGTCAAACCGCCATCGGAGGCGGTGCTATGGGTGTGTAAATCGATTATCAAGCTTTAATACTCCAGCACCTCTGTGGCGCTCACCCCCTGCGCTAGTGATAACGCGGGAAAATGGTTATAGTGAGCCGCGCATTCGCGCAGACAATCCCGACCACAGGACGAACCATGCCCCCAAACAATCAGGGCAAGCCACGGCACAGTGCCGTGACCAACCTTTTATTCAATATTGTGATACCGACGCTGATACTCACCAAGTTCAGCGGCGAAGAAGACTTGGGGCCTAGCCTGAGCATCATTATCGCACTGGCTTTTCCCGTGAGCTTCGGCGCATGGGATTATATTAAAACCCGCCGCACCAACATTTTTTCCATACTCGGTTTCGTCAGCATCTTACTGACCGGCGGGATCAGCCTGTTGGAGCTGGACCCTCAATATATCGCCATTAAAGAGGCGGCGATCCCCGGCCTGATAGGCCTTGCTACGTTGCTGTCACTATACACGCCCTATCCGCTGATCAAAACGCTGTTGTTCAACGATGAGGTTGTCGACACCGCGCGTATCGAGAAGGCGCTTAGTGAGCACAATGCCCACAACGCCTTCAACGTAGCCCTTCGCCGAGCAACCTACTTACTGGCTTTCTCTTTTTTCCTGTCCTCGACCCTGAATTACCTGCTCGCCAAGTTTATTTTGGTCAGCCCTCCCGGCACCCCGGAGTACAGCGCCGAGCTGGGAAAAATGACCGGACTCAGCTTTCCCGTCATCGCACTGCCCTGCACAATCGTGATGATGGGCGCCCTGTTCTACCTAATGAACCGAGTTAAGAGCCTCACAGCACTGGAGCTCGAACAGATTTTTAGATTACACCAGGATCAAAACTAATCATGTTTTACGCCATTCTCAGTGAAGACGTCAGCAACAGCTTAGAAAAGCGCCTGACCGCGCGCCCTGCCCACCTCGCGCGCCTAGAGGAACTAAAAGCCGATGGCAGGCTCTTAGTTGCCGGCCCTCACCCCGCCATTGACAGCAACGACCCGGGAGACGCGGGTTTCACCGGAAGCCTGGTGATCGCCGAATTTCCCAGCCTGGAGGATGCTCAGCGCTGGGCCGATGCAGACCCTTACATTGCGGCCGGCGTGTACAGCAAAGTTAGTGTAAAACCGTTTAAAAAAGTACTGCCCTAGAACAGGGCGCCAAATTGCAGTCTGCAACCATGTACATTACTCTTATTCATTAATACCTTACCGCAATTTTTTAAAGTGGAATTAACAGTGAAGAAACTCACCCTTCTCGGCCTTGTGACCGTCCTGCTCACCCTTTCTGGCCAACTGTTCGCCGAAACCCGCTATATCAGCGACAAGGTTTATGTACCACTTCGTGTTGGGGATGGCAGCAAATACCGAATCGTTCATCGCGGCCTGCCCAGTGGCACTAAGCTTGAACTCATCACCACCAACGAGAGCACGGGCTACTCTAAAGTCAAAACAACAAGCGGTACCGAAGGCTGGCTGCCCAGCCACTACCTTGTCGAGGCGCCCGTTGCACGCACACGCTTAAAAGAAGCGGAAACCAAACTCAGCAAACTCAGTGAGGCAAACAAAGCCCTCCGCGAGCAACTCAAAAATACCACGCAAAGCAGTGAGCAAACCGCCTCCATTGTGGAACAGCTAGAACGCGAGAACACCGCCCTCAGCGAAGAGCTGGATGCGATCAAACGCATCTCTGCCAACGCCATTAAACTCGACAGCGACAACCGCCGCCTGCTTGAGAGCAACCAGATGCTGAGCAGTGAGGTCGATGTGCTCAAGACCGATAACGCTCGCCTGCGTGAAAACAAAGAAAACGAATTTTTCCTAAACGGCGCTTTCGCGGTGCTTATCGGCGTAATGATCGCTCTAATCGTCCCACGCATGATGCCTAAGCGGCGTTCCGAATGGGGCTAAGACGATGCGTATAACCGCTTTTTTATGCCTTTTACTCTCACTCAACATCGCGCCTGCCCACGCTGGCGACAAGCCCGTTGTCACCCTGCACACCAGCAAGGGAGATATCCGCATTGAGCTGTTGCCAGACCGCGCGCCCATTACCGTGGAAAATTTCCTCAATTACGCGAAAAGCGGTTTCTACGACGGAACCATTTTTCATCGCGTCATTCGCCGCTTTGTCGTTCAAGGCGGCGGCTTTACAGCGGATATGGTTGAAAAACCCAACGGCGAACCGATTGTTAACGAGTCCAAGGCGAGCCGGCTGAGCAATCAGCGCTGGACGGTTGCCATGGCGAGAACCGACGACCCGAATAGTGCCCGCTCGCAGTTTTTTATTAACCTGCGAATGAATCTGTCGCTCGACGCACGCATGGGCCGCAACGGCTACGCGGTGTTCGGCCATGTCATTGATGGGCAGCATGTCGTAAGAGACATTAGCAATGTGCGCACCCAGCGCGTCGGCGACTTTGAGGACGTGCCCATGGAGCCGATTATTCTGGAGCGAATCAGCATCAGCAAGGCTAGCCCCGCCACTAAATAGCCAGAGGCCGCGATGACCGCACTCAGCATCAACCTGAACAAAATTGCCTTAATCAGAAACTCGCGCGACACCGAGTACCCAAGTGTCATCGAACACGCGAAGCGCTGTATTGCCGCAGGCGCACAGGGTATTACCGTCCACCCTCGCCCCGACCAGCGCCACATACGGGCAGACGACTGCTACGCCTTAGCAGACGTGCTGGACGTGGAGTTTAATATTGAAGGCAACCCGCTGGCCGCTCCCATGAAAAGCGATCGGACTGGCGTCAGCGACTACCCCGGCTTCATGGAGATCATTCGCCGGACTCGCCCCGCTCAATGCACCCTGGTGCCGGATAACAACAGCCAGCTAACCTCCGACCACGGTTTCGACCTCAAGCGCGACGGAGAAAAAATTGCGCCTATTATCGAAGAGCTTCGTGCAATGGGTGTGCGTGTCAGTCTGTTTATGGACCCCGATGCCGAACAAATACGCCTAGCCAAAACCTTCGGCGCCGACCGCATCGAGCTGTATACCGGCCCCTATGCCCAGGCCTATGGGAGCCCCCAGCAGGAGAACTGCCTCGCCCGTTTCGTCGACGCCAGCCGCGTTGCCGCCGAAAGCGGCTTGGGCCTGAATGCAGGCCACGACCTTAACCTGCACAACTTAGCGCTCTTCAAACGCAGCGTGGATCAACTGCTGGAAGTGTCGATCGGTCACGCCTTCACCGTGGACGCTATTGAACTCGGCCTGGATCGAGCGATTGCCGCCTACCTGGACTGCCTGCGCTAGACTGCCCCGCGAGGCGGCGTTATTAGCAGCGCGCAAACACAGGCCCCTGGAACGCCGTCGGGATGTCCATCCAAACGCTATACACAAAGCATAAAAACATAACGCACGAAGACACGACGACAGTCGCGATGCTGTACGGCAAATAATTCGAGGAGAAAATTAAGACAATAAGATGGGGTGGCCGACGGGGCTCGAACCCGCGACAACAGGAATCACAATCCTGGACTCTACCAACTGAGCTACGGCCACCATAACGTATGACTTGACCTGTAATGGCACGCCCGACAGGATTCGAACCTGTGACCGACGGCTTAGAAGGCCGTTGCTCTATCCAGCTGAGCTACGGGCGCAAAAAGCGTCAAGAGTTGACGAAATGGTCGGGGTAGAGAGATTCGAACTCCCGACATCCTGCTCCCAAAGCAGGCGCGCTACCAGACTGCGCTATACCCCGAAACATGTGTAACTCATGCCCCCTTACAGGAGCTGCGCATGATACGCAGACACCTCTGAGGCGTCAACAATTTTAGAAAAAAAACTTACGACTTTATTGGCCAGTGCATTTTCGGCGTGCGACAATAACAGCTTATTTTCAATCATCTTTTTCGGAGACAACCGGGATGGCGGCACAAATTCTGGACGGCAAGGCACTGGCGGCAAGCTGGGAACAACAGCTTTCAACTCGAGTGGCAGCACTCAAAGAAAAGTCCGGTGGCAAAACCCCCATTCTGGCAACGATTTTGGTTGGCGACGACCCCGCCTCTGCGACGTACGTAAAGATGAAAGGCAACGCCTGCAGACGCGTCGGCATGGACTCTATGGCCGTTGAGCTGCCCTCCTCCACGACCACCGAGCAGTTGCTGGCAAAGATCGACGAACTGAATAACGACAGCAATGTGCACGGCATCCTCCTTCAACACCCCGTGCCCGCCCAAATCGATGAGCGCGCCTGTTTTGACGCTATCGCCTTGCATAAAGATGTCGACGGCGTCACCTGCCTGGGCTTCGGCCGCATGGCAATGGGCGAAGACGCCTACGGCTGCGCCACCCCCAAAGGCATCATGCGCCTGTTGGAGCACTATAAGATTGATATCGAAGGCAAGCACGCTGTTGTCGTTGGCCGCAGCGCGATTCTTGGCAAGCCCATGGCAATGATGTTGCTGGAAGCCAATGCCACAGTCACCATTTGCCACTCCCGAACGCAAAATTTGCCCGCACTGATCAAGCAGGCCGATATTCTCGTCGGCGCCGTGGGCAAACCAGAGTTTATTAAAGCTGAGTGGGTGAAAGATGGCGCCGTTGTCGTCGATGCCGGTTACCACCCAGGCGGCGTTGGCGATATTGAGCTCGCCCCGCTGCACGAGCGAGCAAGTGCCATTACTCCGGTACCCGGCGGTGTTGGCCCCATGACCATTAACACCCTCATATTCCAAAGCGTCGATTCAGGCGAGAAAGCACTGGCCTAAGGCGACTCCGTGGCAAAACGACAACGCAAGCCCAAGGTTATTGGCCCGGGGCAGAAAGCAGCACGCGGTATTTTAATCGGCTTTATGCACGGTTTATTTTTGCTGACGCGCAGCGTGCGCTTTCGCAATAAACCCAGCATTGAAACGCCGTGCGTAATCGCGGTGTTTCACGACGAGCTACTGCCGCTGTGCAAGTACTTTGCGCACAGCAACGCCAGCACGATCGCGTCACAGAATCACTTTGGCTACGCCATCGGTAAAGCCCTGGAGCGCTACGGTTACCAAGTGGCACTTGGCTCACCGAGCCGCGGCGGCCGCGATGCGTTTTTCCAGCTGTTGCGACGAAGTAAAACGGCATCGGTAACGGTATTCACGGTAGATGGCTCTCGCGGCCCACGCCACGAAATGAAAGCCGGCGCGGTAGCACTCGCGAGAAAGACCGGACTCCCGCTCTACTTAATGCGTGTGGATTACAAAGGCTGGCGGATTCAATCGACCTGGGACAAATTCAAGGTTCCACTGCCCTTTACTTCAGTGACATTCCATAACGAGCGCTTCCCGCTTGAAGATTATTCAGCAGACACGGATGTGGATGCGATAACGAAGGTTGCCGAGCGCCGACTGCAAGGACTGCTGGCTGACGACTACCGGCAAGAGAAGGTATAGCCATGTGGCTTAAGCGCTGGCAGCAATGGCTGCTGCTGTCCGTGTACGCCACTGTAATCACCGCCCTATCACTAACGCCCGCCAGCACCATGCCGGACATCACGCTCTGGGACAAAGCCCAACACTTCATTGCCTACGCGGTGTTTATGGGCTTCGCTTATCCGGTTGCCAACACCCTGCGTGGCCGCCTGCTATTCGCCATCGCGATTATTCTCTACAGCGCCGCCATGGAATACGGCCAATCCTGGATGCCCGGCCGCGCGCCTTCAGGCGGCGACCTGCTTGCCAATAGCTCCGGAGTGATTATTGCCTTTGCAATAATGAGCGCGGTTGGCGCAATGATTAAACGCCGACATCGGCGAGCCTAGGCCCGCCGCCAGGTCGTCCCCTCGCGACTGTCTTCTAGCACCACGCCACCTTCAAGCAGTTGAGCACGAATACCGTCGGCGCGAGCAAAATCCCGGTCTTTCTTGGCCTGTACCCGCTCGGCGATCAAGGATTCAATCTCCTCGGCGCTCAATTCACCCGCACTACCTGCCTGCAGGAAGGCCTCTGCCTCGCAACCCAAAATACCCAGAAGCGCACCGAGCGAACGCAGCAGCGCCGCCTGTTCCGTCACTGCTGCGTCCTCGCCAGCTGCGCGGGCGTTATTGAGCTCACGCACCAGGTCAAATAGCACAGCCAGCGCTTCCGGCGCTGCAAAATCATCACTCATGGCCGCATCAAAGCGCTGCACATAGCGATTGTCTGCTGGCAATTCGTTGTATGGCGTTACCGGCTCGACGGGCAGCCCTTTCAGGGCGTGGTAGAAGCGCTCGAGGTTTTGCCTGGCGATTTGCAGGTTATCCTCGGAGTAGTTGATGGCACTGCGGTAGTGACTGGAGATCAGAAAATAGCGCACCACCTCCGGGTGATATTTGTCGAGAATTTCCCTAATAGTGAAGAAGTTACCCAGTGACTTGGACATCTTTTCGTTGTCCACACGCACTGCCCCGGCATGCATCCAGGTGTTCGCATAGGGCTTACCCGTGGCCGCCTCAGACTGCGCGATTTCGTTTTCATGGTGAGGGAAAACCAAATCCGGGCCACCGCCGTGAATGTCAAAATTATCGCCCAGGCAGCAGGTGGACATCGCCGAGCACTCGATGTGCCAACCGGGACGCCCCTCTCCCCAGGGTGACGGCCAGCTGACTTCGCCACTTTTTGCAGCCTTCCACAGCGCAAAATCGCGCGGATCTTCTTTGGCCTCGTCAACCGCTATTCGCGCTCCCGATAACAATTCGTCTGGCTTCTTACCGGATAGCTTGCCGTAGCCCTCGAAGCGACTCACACGATAGTAGACATCGCCATTGTCTGCCGCGTAGGCAAAGCCGCGCTCGATCAACCGTGCGATCATTGCCAGAATATCTTCTATATGCCCAGTCGCTCGCGGCTCGGCATCCGGAGGCGCTATCCCCAAACGCTCCGCATCTTCGTGCATGGCCGTAATGAAGCGCTCGGTCAACGCGGTGTAATCCTCGCCGTTTTCGTCTGCGCGGCGCAGGATCTTGTCATCGATGTCGGTGATATTGCGCACATAGTTCAGCTCATAACCCTTGGCGCGCAAATAGCGACTGATCACATCAAAGGCCACCAACACCCGTGCGTGCCCCAAGTGGCAGTAGTCGTAGACGGTCATGCCGCAAACGTACATCTTCACTTTGCCAGCTTCGATCGGTGTAAAGGCTTCTTTCTTGCGACTCAGGGTGTTGTATATCTGCATACTGATGCTTTCGCTTATTCCGTCGGCGCGTAGAAGCGCCGAGTTCTATTTAAGGGTAGTGACTATTTATGTGTCGTGCCTATGTGGTGGCCTCAGGCCTCCGCCTTACCCCAACTATCGCGCAGCGCAATTGTGCGGTTGAATACGGGCTGCTCCGCCGAGTGCTCGTAACGGTCAGCAACGAAATAGCCGGTGCGCTCAAATTGGAAACGGCTTTCCGGTGCGCAATTGGCCAAGCCCGGCTCTATCCAGCAGTCTTCCACAACGCTCAATGAGTCGGGGTTAACATGCTCCAAGAAGTCTTCACCGCCGCGATCCGGTGAGGCGTGGTTAAAGAGCCGGTCATAAATGCGAACCGTCGCCCGACGACCTTCACTGGCAGAAACCCAGTGAATCACCCCCTTTGGCTTTACGCCATCGCTGGGGTCTGCACCGAGAGTATCGGGGTCATAGCTGCAGTGAACCTCAACAATATTGCCCTGCTCATCTTTGACCACCTGCTCAGCGAGCAGCACATAGGCATTGCGCAACCGCACTTTTTTACCCAGCACCAGCCGTTTGAACTTCTTATTCGCCTCTTCACGGAAATCATCACGCTCGATATAAACCTCGCGCGTGAACGGTAGCTGGCGCTCACCCAGGTCATCGCGATTGGGGTGGCCCGGTGCACCAAGCTGTTCCACCTGGCCGTGCGGGTAATTGTGAATAACCAGCTTAAGCGGATTCATCACGCACATTGCGCGCGGCGCATTTTTATCGAGGTCATCGCGGATCGCGTGCTCAAGCATCGCCATGTCGACAATCCCCTCACTGCGGGCCACACCCACCATCTCGCAAAAGTGGCGCAGCGCTGCGGGCGTAAAGCCGCGGCGACGCATCCCGGCAATAGTCGGCATGCGCGGGTCATCCCAGCCAGCGACAATATTCTCGTCAACCAGTGCTTTCAATTTGCGCTTGCTGGTAACGGTGTAATTGATATTCAGGCGCGCAAATTCATACTGCTTGGGCTCGGCGGGCACCGGCAGATTTTCTATAAACCATTCGTACAGCGGGCGATGATCTTCAAACTCCAAGGTGCAGATAGAGTGCGTAATCCCCTCAATGGCATCGGACTGACCGTGAGTGAAGTCGTAGGTGGGATAAATACACCACTTATCACCCGTTTGGTGATGGGTCTGCTTGCGAATGCGATAAATGATCGGGTCGCGCAAATTGATATTCGGCGCTGACATATCGATTTTGGCGCGCAGCACTTTCGCACCCTCTTCGTATTCACCGTTGCGCATCGCCTCAAACTCAGCGAGGTTCTCTTCAGGGCTGCGCTCGCGAAAGGGACTGTTTCGGCCCGGCTCAGTTAACGTGCCGCGATACTCTCGCGCCTGCTCTGCGCTAAGTTCGCACACGTATGCCTTGCCGGCGTTGATCAATGCCACCGCGTAGTCATAGAGCGTGTCAAAATAATCAGAGGCATAGCGTACTGGTCCTGCCCACTGATAGCCCAACCACTGAATATCTTCCTGAATAGCATCGATATAGGCCTGCTCTTCCTTGGCAGGGTTAGTGTCGTCGAAACGCAAATGGCACTGGCCGCCAAAATGCTCAGCCAGACCAAAGTTCAGGCAAATCGACTTGGCGTGACCAATATGCAAAAAGCCATTGGGCTCCGGAGGAAATCGGGTGACCAGTGAACCACTCAGGCGGCCTTCCTCGATATCCTTACGGATGATGCCGCGCAAAAAGTTATTACCAGTGACGTCTTGTTCACTCATTGAATCGCAAATCTCTTGGTTTATTGCGCCAGTGACAGGCGCACGATGCATAAAGGTTGTCGACGGCAAACGTAGGCCCGGTTTCGCCGCCAATGCAAAAACCGTATTATAGCGGCTTTAATTTCGGCTTATAAGCGAGAATCAACGCAAATGGTTATCTTTAAAACAAATTTTGGTGACATCAAGATCGAACTCGACTTCGAAAACGCGCCCAAGACCGCAGAAAATTTTAAGCAGTACGTTGAGGAAGGCTTTTACGACGGCACCATCTTCCACCGCGTTATCGACGGCTTTATGATTCAAGGCGGCGGTTTCGAGCCCGGCATGAAACAAAAAGCAACCCGCGAGCCCATTGAAAACGAAGCAGACAATGGCCTCAAAAACACTGTTGGCACCCTGGCAATGGCACGCACCATGGACCCACACTCTGCCAGCGCGCAATTCTTTATCAATGTGAAAGACAACGACTTCCTGAACCACAGCGGCAAAAACATGCAGGGCTGGGGCTACGCGGTATTTGGCAAAGTCAGCGAAGGTATGGACGTTGTTGAAAAAATTAAAGCGGTACGCACTACCAGCGCCGCGGGTCATCAAGACGTTCCCGCCGACGATGTGATCATCGAAAAAGCGGAGTGGCAAGGCTAGGCTATGCGCAGTCTGTTTATTTCAGACTTGCACCTTGACGAGCAGCGCCCGGATATCACCCGGGCGTTCTGCCAGTTTCTGCAAGACGACGCCTCCAAGGCGAACGCGCTCTACATTCTTGGCGACTTCTTTGAGAGCTGGCTGGGCGACGATGACAGTAGCCCCCTCATTGAACAGGTCAAAACCGCCCTCCTCGAACTCAGCAATACCGGCTGCCAAGTGTATTTTATGCACGGCAATCGTGACTTCTTAGTCGGTGATGCATTTTGCCAAGCGGTCTCGGCAACACGCCTCGACGACCCCTGCGTGATCGACTTACTCGGCGAGCCCACGCTGTTGATGCATGGCGATAGCCTATGCACCGGCGACGCCGAATATATGCAGTTTCGGGCAATGGCTCGCTCTCCAGAGTGGCAGGCACAGGTGTTAAGCAAAAGTCTTAGCGAGCGCCGCGCCCTCGCCAAACAGCTGCGCGCCGCCAGCAGTGAAGCCAATAGCAACAAGGCCGAAGATATCATGGACGTCACGCCCTCAGAGGTAGAACGCATCATGACCCAGCATCATTGCCAGCGGCTGATTCACGGCCACACTCATCGTCCCGCGCGACATGCTTTTACCCTTAACAACAAGCCAGCCGAACGCATCGTACTCGGCGACTGGCACCGCCAAGGCTGGGTCCTCGATTGCAAGGATAGCGAGATCGTACTCCGCGCCTTCGATATGTAAATTGCGCACCACTTTTGGGCGTTTGCGAAATGCCGCCCCAAACTCGCGCACTTTCTTTTTCACTGGGGCGGTATGGCATGCTCGTCATTAGCGCCCACACTGCACAACGCACCTCGAAAGCCCCCAAGAAGACTGGCATAAGTATTGCTGAGTTACCCCGTATATAACGACCAATACGGTAATATCAGGAACTCTTGGCATGCCCCACCCCACAACGGCAACACCGCCAGAAAAGCCGCGCCTGCGGCTGGGCTTCATCCCTCTCACGGATTGCGCACCCTTGGTCATTGCCTTTGAGAAAGGCCACTTCGCAGCAGAAGGCCTTGACGTTGAGCTTTGCCGGGAAACCTCATGGGCCGCCATTCGCGACAAAGTAGGCTTGGGAATTCTGGATGGGGCGCAGATGCTCGCGTCCATGCCACTGGCCAGCCGACTCGGCATTGGCGGTCCACGTTTCGATTTTGTCAGCGGCATGGTTCTGGATCTCAACGGCAATGCCATTACGCTCAGCAATGAGCTGTTCCAACACCTGGCCGCTATTGACCCCCACTCCGCTCGCTGCCCCAGCGCCGCCGCAGGGGCACTAAAGCAGCACCTTCAAGTGCGCGAGGCGTCAGCGGCGCCCTTGCGCCTGGGCATCGTTTACCCCTGCTCAACCCAAAGTTTTGAGCTGCGTTATTGGCTGGCGAGCGCTGGCATCGACCCCGAGCGCGATGTCGAGCTGGTCGTGGTACCACCACCGAAGATGGTTACCGCGTTGAGCGAGGGTAATATCGACGGCTTTTGTGTTGGCGAACCGTGGAATACGCTGGCCGTTCAACAACGACTAGGGCATGTCGTGGCGACCAAATACCAATTGTGGAACAACAGCCCGGAGAAAGTCTTCGCCGTCACCGAGCAATGGAGCCACCATCACCCCAACAGCCACCAAGCAGTGCTTCGTGCACTGCTTCGGGCCTGCCAATGGCTGGATAAAAAAGAGAACCGTCGTCGCGCCGCCAAGATCATTAGTCAAGCTGCCTATATCGCCCTACCCGAGGACACTGTTGCGCTATCACTCCGTGGCTTCTCTCAGCGCCATCACGGGGAAGCCCCGGAAGAGGTGGCCGACTTCCATGTTTTCCACCGCTACTGCGCCAATTTTCCCTGGCTGAGCCACATCGACTGGTACATCTCACAAATGTACCGCTGGCAACTGTTAAAAACACCCATCAAGCTCGACGACACGGCAAGGGCCATTTTCAAACCCGAGCTATATCGCCAGGTCGCCGCCTCCCTGGGAATCGACAGCCCCCAGATCGACCGTAAAACAGAGGGCAATCTGCCTCAGAAAATGCTGTTTTCAGACTCCCAGCAGCTGGGACCCAACCAGTTTATAGATGGAAAAATCATTGGGGTTGGCGGGACCTTAAAGTATCTCGAAGATCTGCCGCTACCAGAGCCCGAATTGTCGGCACTGCGGCTTATGAACCCCCAACAGGCATCGGCACGCGGATGAGAGCACTACTTATCGACCTAGCACCTGAGGACGCCAAGCACTTGGCAACAGCACTCGCTCGCGCCGGCATCGAATGCAGAAGCACGGAAAAGGACAGCGACCTGTACGATGAGCTGGAGCGCTGGCCACCGGAGCTCATTTTCGTCCGCACTGGCTCGCCACGGCGCGATGTGCTGGAACATGTCGCCCATACCCGACGCGACAGCCCCCAAACCATTATCAGTCTCTTCGGCAGAGCATCAGAGGGGATCGCTCGGCTAGCCGCCGAACTCGATATCAGCCTTTACGCTATCAGCAGCCTTCGAGACAGTTTGCTGCAAGCGTTAATTGATATCGCGATTAGCGAGCTTCACAGCCACCAGCAGTTGTACACTGAAGTCGCTGCTGCGCAATTTTCATCCAAACAGCGGCTGAAAACCCATGAAGCTATCACCTTCATTGCGGACAACTTCTCGCTTGCCCCTTACCAGGCTGAGGCCCTGCTAAAGAAAAATGCACAGCGACAAAACCGCAGCGTCGAAGACCTAGCGGACCAACTGCTCAGCACCGGCTCCATGGGCTAGACCAGCTCAGCCGGCACCTTAGGCTGCGAGCAGCGGCCCGCTATGGAACCGGAACACCTCATCAGGCGTGAGAATCAACTCTTTTTCTCGCTCACAAAACAGCGCGACACGCGGCGCAATGGGCTCGTCTGAATAGCGCTGTGCGAGGCTTAAATAGTCTTTGAAATGCCGGGACTCGGACTTGAGCAGGGAGAGGTAGAATGCACCCAGTTCGTCATCGAGTTCCGGCGCGATCCGCGCAAAACGCTCACAACTGCGAGCCTCTATCAACGCCCCACAGACCAGGATATCCACTAATTTGCCGGGATCGCTGCTGCGGCACAGCTCGCGCAAACCGTTTGCGTAGCGCGCCGACGAAATATGCCGGTAGGCAACCCCGCGTTTTTTCATTATCGCCAGCACCTGCTCAAAGTGTCGCAACTCTTCACGAGCAAGCCGGGACATCTTGTTGAGAAGATCCAGCTTATCCACATAGCGAAACATTAAGTTCAGCGCAGTGCCCGCGGCTTTTTTTTCGCAGTTGGCGTGATCAATGAGCAGCTCTTCGGGGTGGGCTAAGGCCGCATCAACCCATTCATTGGGCGTCTCACAGGGGAGAAAATCCAGAATTTCAGAAATGTCGACGGCCATACTCACTGCCCTGAAAAAACGCGGAAGTATATCAGCACGATGGGCCGGCCTCAGCCCTCTTTTTGCATATAGCGGCCGATGTAGCGCTCGTAGTGAGCCTGCGAAAGCAGATAGAACTCGCGGTCAATGGCCTCCCGCAATTCCATCAGGCTACTGTCGCGCCAGACACTATCGACAACAAAGCCATACTTTCGCGGCTCTGTTATTTGCCCGGCACCGGCGCGCAGCAATTGAAACAACCATATATAAGGGTCTTTCTGCGCGGGATAGCGCACACGTTGCACGCCCAACTGCCAGGCCAGCAGCTCGGCATTAATAATATGAAGTTTGTCCTGCATCACCTGCACCAGGAACTGGTCCAGGCGTTCATCAATGATGCGCTTCTGCTCCTGGCTGTAGCTATTCCAGTGAATCACCTCGTGACAAAAACGCTTGCAGCCACGGCAAACATCATCACCGATACCAGTAGAGCAAACACCAATACAAGGTGTCGCCACACGGCGTAGCAAATCAGACAAAACAACTCCCGAGAACGTTTTTAAACGAGGCAAAAGAGTAAGCGAGCGCGTCCCCTGAAACAAGGGTCAGCCCACCGCGAAAAATAAGTGGATACCAGTGCCCCCGCGCCCACCTTTCCAGCCGGGGCGGCACACTCACCGCTTGCGGCACCAACCCCGCTATCGTCATTAAGGTAGCCAAATCACTGCATTATTCACGCTTATGTTACGTCGGCGGTGGCTTTTTGGAGGAAAAACGCAGGAGTGGTAATAATCCTGTCGATATCCACGCCCTATTCTTAACAAACCTTAACCTGGGTAGGGTTTTTCAGTATACTTGCCACCCCATTTCGCATCGATGACGGGCATCGATAGCCCCGGCCTCCGGCGATCCCGGACTACGGGTACCGAAACTGATAGAGAGAGGAGTTAACAGTGCTAGAAGCATATCGCAAGCATGTCGAGGAGCGCGCGGCGCAGGGCATTGTCCCCAAGCCCCTGAACGCAGAGCAAGTAGCCGGCTTAGTTGAGCTACTCAAGAATCCGCCAGCCGGTGAAGAAGAGACGCTGGTAGATCTGATCTCGAACCGCGTGCCACCGGGCGTAGATGAAGCTGCTTACGTAAAAGCAGGCTTCCTGTCTGCCATCGTTAAAGGCGAGGCTAGCAGCCCTCTCATCACCAAAGAAGAAGCCGTTAAACTGCTGGGCAACATGCACGGCGGCTACAACATCGCAACACTGGTTGAACTCCTCGACGACGCAGCACTGGCTCCTCTGGCTGCCGAAGAGCTCAAGCACACCTTGCTGATGTTTGATGCCTTCCACGACGTGGAAGAAAAAGCCAAAGCCGGTAACGAGCTGGCTAAAGCGGTTATGCAAAGCTGGGCAGATGGCGAATGGTTCACCAGCCGCGATGACGTGCCCGAAAGCATTGTTAAAACTGTCTTCAAGGTGACTGGCGAAACCAACACCGATGACCTGTCACCCGCGCCAGACGCGTGGTCGCGTCCTGATATCCCGCTGCACGCACTGGCCATGTACAAAATGGAGCGCGACGGCATCAAGCCCGACGAGCAAGGCAAAATTGGTCCCTTGGCCCAAATTGCTGAGCTGGAGAAGAAAGGCCACCCAATCGCAATGGTTGGCGACGTTGTTGGCACCGGCTCTTCACGTAAATCTGCCACCAACTCGGTACTGTGGTTCTTCGGTGACGACATCCCCGGCGTGCCCAACAAGCGCGGTGGCGGTGTGTGTATTGGCGGCAAGGTTGCCCCTATCTTCTACAACACCATGGAAGATGCTGGCGCCCTGGTTTTTGAAGCCGACGTTGAAAAACTCAACATGGGCGATGTGATTGAAATTCGCCCCTATGACGGCGTGATCAAGAACGTTGAAACTGGCGAAACTCTCAGCGAATTCAGCCTGAAATCCGACGTCCTGCTGGATGAAGTGCGCGCTGGTGGCCGTATCAACCTGATCATCGGCCGTGGTCTGACCACAAAAGCACGCGAATCATTAGGCCTTGAGCCCTCGACGCTGTTCCGCGTGCCTTCGCAGCCCGCCGACACTGGTAAAGGCTTCACATTGGCCCAGAAAATGGTCGGACGCGCTTGCGGCCTGCCCGAAGGCCAAGGCGTACGCCCCGGCACTTACTGCGAGCCCAAAATGACTACCGTCGGCTCTCAGGACACCACTGGCCCGATGACCCGCGACGAGCTGAAAGATCTGGCCTGCCTCGGTTTCTCTGCCGATCTGACCATGCAGTCTTTCTGCCACACCGCGGCTTACCCCAAGCCCGTTGACATCGACACCCAGCACAGCCTGCCAGACTTCATTATGACGCGCGGCGGCGTCTCTCTGCGCCCCGGCGACGGCATCATCCACAGCTGGCTGAACCGCATGCTGCTTCCTGACACAGTCGGTACTGGCGGCGACTCTCACACCCGCTTCCCAATGGGTATCTCCTTCCCTGCAGGTTCTGGTCTGGTCGCTTTTGCTGCAGCCACTGGCGTTATGCCACTGGATATGCCCGAGTCTGTGCTGGTGCGCTTTAAAGGCGAAATGCAGCCCGGTATTACCCTGCGCGATCTGGTTCACGCGATTCCCTACCAAGCCATCAAAGATGGTCACCTGACGGTTGAGAAAAAAGGCAAGAAGAACATCTTCTCTGGCCGCATTCTTGAGATCGAAGGTTTGGAAGGCCTGACGGTAGAACAAGCCTTTGAATTGTCTGACGCCTCTGCTGAGCGCTCTGCTGCGGGCTGTACCATCAAGCAAGGTATCGAGGAAATTTCAGAATACCTGCGTTCAAACATCACCCTGCTGCGCTGGATGATCAGCGAAGGCTACGGCGATGCACGCACACTTGAGCGTCGCGCTCGCAAAATGGAAGAGTGGCTGGCCAACCCAAGCCTGCTCGAAGGCGATGCAGATGCGGAATACGCAGCGGTTATCGAAATCGATCTGGACCAGCTTACCGAGCCCGTCGTTTGCTGCCCGAACGACCCAGACGATGCCAAACTGTTGTCTGAAGTTGCTGGCGACAAAGTTGATGAAGTCTTTATCGGTAGCTGCATGACCAATATCGGTCACTTCCGCGCAGCCGGTAAACTGCTGGACGCCCACAAAGGCAGCCTCTCTACCCGTCTGTGGTTGTCGCCACCAACCAAGATGGACCAGCACACGCTGATGGAAGAAGGTTACTACAACATCTTCGGTGCCGCTGGCGCGCGTATGGAAATGCCAGGATGCTCGCTGTGTATGGGTAACCAGGCACGTGTTGCCGATGGTGCCACGGTGCTGTCTACGTCTACACGTAACTTCCCCAACCGCTTGGGTACTGGCGCCAATGTTTACCTGACCTCTGCCGAGCTGGCAGCGGTTGGCGCGATTGTTGGCCGCCTGCCTACGCCTGCAGAGTACCTGGAATACACTCAAAACCTGAAGAGCATGTCAGCGGACATTTACCGCTACATGAACTTCGATCAAATTGAGTCCTTCCAGAAAGGCGCTGAAGAAGGTGCGCGCATTGCCTCAGTAGAGATTACTGAAGTTTCTGCCTAAGCCATTGCGTTAAAATCAAGCCGCCTTCGGGCGGCTTTTTTTATGCCTGCAAAACGCGAAAGTCTATTAGCGCTAATCGTCATTGCATGGGCTGCGGCGATAACCTCACCAATCAACTGGGCGCGGCACGGAGAAAAAAAGAAGTTAGCTACAAGGCATAGCGTAGTGGCGGTTTTGCCACAACTCAAAGGGCTGGAAGCGACACTCGCCTCCAGCGGCACGTATTAACCCGGTCTAGAAAGCCTTAGGGGAAAAGCCTGTCACCTCATCAAGCCCCATCTCGCGCCCCAGTGCGGTAAGCGGGTGCACAACCACCAAGCCTTTTACCGATTTTTTCAATTTACCCATGTCAGCTTGCTCGGCCTTGCTTAAAGCCCGCTTGAACTTCATTGCCTGCAGCATTTCAGCCTTGCTGCTGTTACTGCGTGACTGCTGCCCTTTAATACTGGCACGTCGTTTTTCCAATGCCGCAATTTCACGGTCAAATTGAGCGATCAAGATATCATCACCCCGACTCACCGCCGCTTGACGCTTTCGGCGCTGTAAATCGAGCTTGTTATTAATTTGCTGAATTTCTTTATTGAGGTTCACTACCCGGTCCTTTTACCCACGGCTACGGCGCGCAGTGTAACAAAAGCGACGCCTTATTCCCCTTGAAACAATAACTGTATACATATACAGTTATAAAAAATCACTACAGCAAGAGGTGAACCATGGCGGTTGTAGCCAAGTGGATGTGCGACAGGGACAACACGATGTTTGACAGCAAAAAAGACGCGGACGCTTACGACAAAATGCTCGAGCTCGCCGAGCAATTTACCGCGCTACTACAGCGTGAAGTCCCCGGTGTAGACGATGCCAAAGCAGAGAATTTCGGTATTTTACTCGCCAAAAATAAGGATGCACTCGTTCAGGCCTGCAAGGGCAAAGTCGAAGCCTTAGAGACCTTGTCGCAAGAACAGGACAATAACGTTCACGCATTGGCCCAAGGTCAGTGAAAAAAGCCTAGCGGCTGCCATCAATACAGCCGCTACCCCCCTCCTTCGCACACACTAAAGCGGTGCTGACAGCTGTTCTTTAGGCTCGGCTTTCAATTCATCCTCAGCCAAGCCGGGGAAGTATTTCATCAAGTAAGGACGGCGCAGTACCAGAAAGCTGGTGGGTACGAAGACCAGCGAAAGAATAGTGGTCAACACCGTGCCGCCAGCAAGTACCACCGCAAAGGGTGGCCAAAACGTCCCCTCAGCGATCAACAGCGGGACGAGTCCGGCGACCGTGGTAATTGTCGTCGAGGAAATGTGACGCGTACACTCAGAAACGGTTTCAACAATCTCTGCGCGATTGCCCGCCATCGCCAGCGGCGATGCCTTTAGCTCCGTGAGAATAACAATCGCCGCGTTAACCGCCAGCCCCATCAGCCCCATCAAACCGATGATCGCCGTAAAACCAAAGGGATAACCCGCCAACCACAGACTAAAAATACCCAGTCCCGCCGACTGAAAGGCCACCGCAAACACCAGTGCCGACAGACGGAAAGAATTGAAAGCCATTACCACGGTCACGATCAGCAACACCAAAATGATGCCAACGCTGCTCATCAGCTTACCAACGGCCCGGTTGCGACCCTCGGCCTCTCCGCCGATCTCCAGCTCGTAGCCCACCGGAACGATAAAGTCGTGGTCATCCAGGGACTGGCGCACCGCCGCTAACACCACCGCAGGCAGTACGCCGTCGCGCACATAGATTTCAACCTTGTTCATTCGCCGACCATCGCGCCGGGTGATCTGGGCTTGCGCGGGACGCAGTTCTGCGCTGGAAATCGCCGACAATGGCCGCGACCCCGTCGGTAAAATAAGGGGGAAGGACAGGAAGCGGTCGACACTGGTTTCCTTCACGCCCGCCCCAGACACCCTAACTGGCAGCTGCTCACTGCCATCGAGTAAACTGCTGCTAATAACACCATCGACACTTGCCGCGAGCAGTTGTGAAACATCTCGCAGCCCAACCTGACTGCGCTGGGCCTCACTCTCTTCCACGTCCAGCCACAATTTCGGCACCACTTCGCCGAGAGAGTCTCGCACGTGCACAACATCATCGAGGTCTAGCGCAATACGCCTCACCTCATCGCCAAGGCGCTTTAGCTGTGCAATATCGCTGCCGTATATACGCAGCTCAACCGGGGCAATGGTTGGCGGCCCCTGGCCCAAACGCCGAACAATTGTCTGATACTCGGGAAAGGCCTGGTCCAGCTCATCTTGCAGCACTGAAACAAGACGGTTTGCATTGGTGGGGTCACTAACCGTTGTCATCGCCTGCGCGTAATTTGGCGTGCCGTCGCGATTATCCAGCAGGTTGTAGTAAAACGAGGGAGCACTGCGCCCAACAAACCAATGCAGGGCCTCAATCTCACTGTGGCTATTGATCCACTCGGACATACGCTCAGTGGCGCGCTGGGTTTCGCGTATGCCGGTACCTGCCGGTAAATACACCTCGATATCAATCATGTCTCGATCCGAGGGCGGAAAAAATTGCTCGGGCAGGGTTTTCAACACCATAAAGCCAATAAGCGGAAGTACGCAGCACAGCAATGCCACACGTCGCGGCCACATCAGCGCACGACTGAGAAATGCGCGAAACCAGCGGTTGATGGCCGACGACGACATTCCCGGCGCCTGCTCGGCAGACAGCCAGCGCCCAGCGATAGGCGCGATGATAAAGAGTGAAATAATCCAGCTACCGAACAGCGCAAAAATCACCGAGTTAGCCAAGGGCCCAATAAATTCGCCAGCGGAGCCCGGCATCATGGCTATCGGCATAAAGGTCAGCATGGTCGTTAGCGTGGAGCCCAGCAGCGGTACCCACAAGTGTTTAAATGCCTTAACCGATGCCGCAACCGCCGAATAGCCGGATTCGCGATAGCGACGCACCATATCAGCGACAACAATGGCGTTGTCGACCATGATGCCCAGTGCCACGATTAAGCCCGTTACCGACATCTGGTGAATGGGCAAGCCGCTGATATTCATGCAGGCCAGCGCGTAGAGCATGGTCAGCGGTAGCGACAAAGCGACGATTACCGCCGAGCGCCAGCCCAGGGTAAATAGCAAAATGGAGAAGATAAACAAAAAGCCCAAGGCGATATTGCTGACTAACTCGCTGAGCCTCGCACTGGTATAGCGCTCCTGGGAAAACAGCTCTTCAACAACAATTTCATCGGGGAGATTCTTGGTAAATTCCTGCAATTCGTGGCGAAGATCCTCGGCCCACAAATCCCCGCGCACGGTTGGCAGCATTCGCACTGCAATGGCGATACTCCGCTCGCCATCAATAATCGCCAGCTCGCTGGGCACCACCGGCTCACCGCGATAGACCCTAGCAATATCTTGCAACTGCAACGAGCCACCATCAGCCAGGGTCAACAGCGGTGTGCGACGAATGCGCTCGATCTGATCGAAGCCACCCAGTAGCTCCATGGACAGACGTTGCTTATCGCTCACTAACTCACCGGCGGCCGTTTTTGCATCGCTATTGCCCAATAGCGCGGCAATTGCGGGCACGTCTAGACCAACAGCGCCGGCCTTGATCACATCCACCTTAACCTGAACTTCCTCGGCCGGTGCCCCCCACAACTTAACAATATCGGTACCGTGAAGATTGCGCAGATGGCTGGCCAATTCTTCTGCGTAGCGCCCCATCCGCAGTAAATCCGCCTGCCCTTCCCCCTGCCAGCGAAGGCTACCAATCCAGGTAAAGGCGTAGTTGCGCTCGTGATCCAACTGCGGTGGCGCCGCATCGGCGGGCAGATTTTTCGCTGCCTTTTCCAGCTTGTCGCGAACTTCAGACCACAGGCGGTCGGTATCGTCGGGCTTTACTTCATCGGCAAATTCAATACTGATCGCGGCAACCCCGGATTTGGCCGTGGAGTCCAGGTGGTTGATCTCCGGGATGCTGCGCAGCTCGGTTTCTATCGGCTCGACAATCAGTGTTTCAACTCGTTCGGCACTGGCCCCGGGCAGGCTCGACAACACAATTCCGTGACGATTGCCAAAACGCGGATCTTCCAGCCTGGGCAGACTGGCCACCGCTGCCAAACCGGCGACGAGGACCAACGCAACGCCGAGGGCAATGTAGCGCGGATTATTCAGCATCGACACTCTCCTCGCCCTGCCACAGGGTGACCTTTTGCCCCGGCGCTAAGCGGTGCGTACCGGCCTCAACAAGCTGGTCGCCATCGTTGAGTTCAGCTTGCACATAGACACGCCCGCGGTATTGGTACAGAGGCTGTACCGAACGTTTGCGCAGGTGGAATTCACCCTTGTCATCTTGGCTCACCTGATAGACCGCCCATGTACCGCGCACATCACCCAGCAGTGCACTCATCGGCAGCCAGAATCCCGCGCTTTTGCGCACGACCGGCAAAATCAAATGCACGGTCTCGCCATCAACGAGCGGGGTGTCGTCCACCAACTTCACGCGAATGCTGCGAGTCTGCGTTCGCCAATCCAGGTTTCGCGACACCGACAACAGCTTTACCGCCCACAGTTGAGAGCCCCGCCTGATCTGCATCTCCTGGCCGAGAACCAGGTCCCTGCCGAGCTGGTCGGAAACCCCAAAGACGGCTTCGTTATTGCCAGTTTCAACCAGCTGCATAACCGCCTGGCCCGGGCCAACGACCACTCCCTCTTCAATTTGAAGTGAGGCAATCTCGCCGTCAAAAGGAGCCAGTAGCCGCGATTTTTGCAAGCGTAGCTTTACGCCCCGCAATTTTTCTTCCACTTGATTCAGCTGCGCGCTGGTCGCCCTTTGACGGCTATTGATATCGTCCATCTGCCCAGCGGACACATACCCTTTTTCCGACAGAGCGGTGAATCGCTCCAAGTCCCGTTTAATCTGCTGCAAGCGTGCCTGAACTTCTAAGCGAGCAGCCCTCAGCTCGCCCTGCTCGATACGCAGCGCCTCGGTATCGAGTTCGGCCAATACCTCGCCGCGCATTACTGGCTGGCCATTTTCGACGTGTAAGGTCACCACCCGCCCGGCAAATTCAAAGCCAATATCCGCACGCTGACTACCCACAACGCGCCCGGCAAATAATCGCTGTACCTGGTAACTGTCTTGGCGTTCCACCACCACCGTTTTCACCGGATGCGTGTTCGCCATCGTGCAATCCGCCGCCAACATCAGCGATACGCCCATCAACAACGGCAGTAATACACTGGTCAGGCGGCAGGGAAAGTTCGGATATAACATAGGGCGGAACTCTAATTAGACTCGGTAGTCTAGAATATAGGGAAATCAGACTGGACTGTCTAGTCCATTTTAGTTACGGTATTTCAACAATCTAAAGTAAGGCCTAAGAAGTGAGTCAAGAGAAAAATCGCGGTCGCAGTAAGAGCGAGGAAAAACGCCGCTTAATCATTGATGCGGCAGGCGACCTATTTATGGAGCAAGGCTATGAAAATGCCAGCATGGACGGTATCGCCAAGCTCGCGGGCGTCTCTAAGCAGACGCTCTACAGCCATTTTGGCGGCAAAGAGCAACTATTTAGCGCCGCGATTGAATGCAAATGCGAGGAGTACCAACTCGACTCCAGCCTGAGCAACACCGACAACAACTACCGAGACAGCCTGCAGGAATTTTGCGAGCAGCTTGCCCGCCTACTGGTAAGCCCTGAGGCCTTGCAGGTTTTCCGTGTATGTGTGGCAGAGGCTGACCGCACAGAGGTCGGCAACTTGTTTTGGCAGGCAGGCCCTGAAAGAATCCGCAATCAACTGCACGTTTTTCTGAATAAACAATGTCAGTTGGGCAATTTGGTTATTCCCAATATCGACCAAGCCTGTAGCCAATTGATTGCCATGCTCCACGGTGAGGCTCACGCCTGCGCCCTACTCGGCATGCCCTGCAATGAAAGCAATAGAGACCTGTCGAATTACAGCCGCGCCTGCGTTGATATGTTTCTCTGCCGCTACGAGGCCTGATCGTCCTCTTTCAATGCCTTAGGCGGCGCTACCCAGCCCGGCGGTAATTTAATCACCGGCTTCTGCAATAGCGCGCTATTCGGGTAGGTGATCGTGCCACCGTCGTCGCGCCGAATCAGCACATGGAACGAGGCAATTTCCACTATCTCGCCGGAAATATCTTCATCGGCATCAACCACCTTTACTCGGTCGCCAACCCGGTACGGGAAGGCAAAGAAGATAATCACCCCCGCCGTTAAATGACTCAGAATCGACCACTGAGCAAACAGGGCAATACCAATTACTGCGAGCACAGAACTGAGGAAGATATACACCTGGTGATACCCCAGGCCCAGCACGAAACACGCCGCCAATATAGAGAGAAGCACCATAGAAAAGTTGAGTAGCTTGCGCAGCGCAAACACTCGGCGGCTCGCTATCGAGCGCCGCTCAGCAAAGTCGTCCACCAGTCGATTAAGGGCTCTATTGAAATAAATAAGGGCCACAACCACAGCAATGGCCAACAGTGCCTTAAGCATTTGCTATTTCCTTCTCACTGAGTTTTTTTCGGGCGCTTTAATGCCCGCAACTGGGATAACGCGTCACTGTCTCGGCGGTACTGACATCGCTCAAAGGCGCTGCTCAGCACGGCAAACCACGGCGCCCACTCCGGTGCTTGCTCACCGACCCGCCGAGAAAAAGCAGCAACCGTTTCCCCTGGCTCACGCCGCAGGCCCGTTCGCCGAGCCAGTCGCCGACACGCCGTATGATAATAACGCAATGCTGGCTCGCGGCGAGACGCACGCCAGGCGGGTTTGAACATCATTAATGCCACAAGTGCCATCGGCAATGCACCAAATATCAATAGACCCACCAACATGCGCTTAACACTGATCCCACCCATCAGCGACGACAGCACACCACTCTGACGCTCGCTATCGTAATTCAGCACCCAATTTGCCCATGCGTAGTTCACGCTATCCAAGTACAGCCGTATATCCCGCGCCCAATCAAAGCGTCGCAAAGACAGCGGTGATTTACCGAGAAAGCCCTGTTGCGCACTCAGCAAGGAATCTGCACCCAATGCCACACGATCCGGCGCGACTGTCGATGTTGGATCAATTCGCTGCCAGCCTCGCGCTGGTAGCCATACTTCGGCCCAGGCGTGGGCATCACTCTGGTGAACCAATAAATAGTTGTCGGTGGTATTGACCTCGCCACCTTGATAGCCCACTACCAGCCTTGATGGCACACCGGCGGCGCGCATCAAGAATACAAAGCTGCCGGCGTAATGCTCGCAAAAGCCCTGCCGGCTCTCAAAAAGGAACTCGTCGACATTGTCCCGCCCCAATAACGCCGGCTTGAGCGTATATTCAAACGGGCTATTCCTAAAATACCGCAGCGCGGCAGCGACGCGATCAGCAGGGTCCGGGTATTGTCTCGCCCACTGCAAGGCCAGTTCCCGCGCTCTGGGGCTATCGTTCCCGGGCAGTCGCAGGTTTCGCTGCAATACACGATCGCTGGCCTCGGTTCGCGGTTGCGTCAGCACAGAATCCACCACGTACTGAAGGCGCCCGGTCAGCGGCGCTTTTGGCAACCACTGATAGGCGCCAGCGTATCGAATATCATCCCGGTTTACCCGCGCGACCGGCAAGCTATAAAGCCACTCATGAGCCCCCGGCTCCAGCGTGACTACGTAGCGCTGTCTCTCCCCTTGTAAAGGCGGTGGTGGTGGCGTTGTCAGTCTCCCCATGCGGTTGACCGTCCAGCGCTGGGAATCGTAATTTTCAAGCACCAATCCGCGCCAATAGCGCTGCGACGGGGGAGGTAATTGGCCGCGTTCAAAGCGCACACGAAAGGCTAATGCAGCGTTTTGACTCAGCTCCGCAATATCCCCAAAACGCAGCTCATCCGACATACCGGTCTGGGCCTTTGCGCTAGGCAAAGGCATGGACCACAGCGGGCCAATGCGCGGAAATACCAAAAACAGGAAGAGCATTAGCGGTAAGGCCTGGATCAACATCAGCGCTGAAAGACGCACACTCGCGGCAATAGCAGGCTTTTCTCGATATAACATTTGCTGGGCAGCAAGTATCGCCAGCAGTTGTAAAACGGCAACGGGCACCGCGTTGATTTGCTGCTCGAAAAGAAAGCGGCAGGCAACCACGAAATAGCACAGCAGCAATACCAACCAGTGATCGCGGCGCTGTTTCAGCTCCAGGACTTTGAGAATGACGGCCAGCACCAGTGTTGCCACCATTGGCTCTAGCGCTAACCACTGGCGATATTGCAAGTAAATGCCCGCGACAGAGAACACCACCAAGCCCACTTTCACCAGTGCCGACGGAAAGCTCCAAGCCGCTGTCACAATGCGCCAATACCACCACGCCACCGCGCCCCAGACCAAGACCATCCAAATCGGTATGGTTGGCGCCAAGGGCGCAATCGCGGCGAGCTGCGCCAGCAACAGCCACATAACAGCGGGGGCAGAAGTTCTGGTCACCGGCCTGCCTCTGCGGGATAAATGGCCAGTTCGCGCAACACCGCAGCGAGATGGGCAGGCCCCTGGCCCGCCGAAATATCCGCGGTCGGTAAATGAAGGGAAAACGGTAACTCTCGGCGGTCACATTCCAGCGCCCAGGCACACAGCGTGCTCAACCGATCCTCCACCGCCAATTCGGACAAACTCTCCCAATCCAACGATAGGTCATCGGCCCTGCTCTCTTCGTAGCGCTTGCTAAACAAGCCCTGCCCTTTGGCATATGCTTTCCAAAAAATACGTCGCGGCGATTCACCCGGCTGGTATCGTTCGAAGCCGCTGAACTCGTCGCTGTCACTGCGCATATCGAACACCTCTCCGTGCCCATCACCGCGCGCGCTGCTCATGAGTGGCCGCAGCGCTCTCGGGCGCGGGTACACCAAGCAGTGCCAGTCCAGAGCCGGCATTGCCCAGCAACGAATCACGCCCAATGGGTAATCAGAGCGAACTTGTATGCGGCCGGGATAGAGCCTCCCACGGCGCGGTGCCGGACAGGGCACCCTAACTTCAACGCCCTCGCCTTTGGCTAACTCGCTCACCTGCTTGCGTTGCTGGGGGAAACCAACCTGCAACTGGAAGCGCGGGCGCTGCTGGCTGTTGATATGAACGTGAAAATGCGCGGTATCACCAGCGAAAACCGGCTCACAGGCACCCGCCCGAATCTGCAAACCCGATAAATTGGTGTAGGTGTGCAGAATCACCACCAAGAACAAGCTGAACAGCAGGAATGCCAGCGCAAAAATAAGGTTGTTTTGGTAGTTAATGGCCAGCAATAGCAAGCCCGATAGCATCAGTAAAAAACCGAGGCCTGCTGAGGATGGGAAAATGAAGATCTTATTCTGACTCAGCACCCACACGTTGCGTCGGGGGTTTCGCTTATCCAGCCACGCCTCGAAGCGTCGCTGAATTGCCGAGCGCAATGCTGACATGGCTAGGCCAGTACCGATACCTGCGCGAGCATCTTTGCAACCAGCTCGGCGCCATCGGCATTGCTATCTGCTGCAGGCTGCAAACGGTGCGCCGCCACCGGCTCTAACACAGCCTGCACATCGTCGGGCAGCAGGTAGTCCCGACCCTCGAGCAAGGCCCACGCCTTGGCACACTGCAGCAGGGCGAGACCAGCGCGCGTCGAGAGACCAAAGGCTATTTCGGCATCCTGACGGCTAAAAGCGATGAGGCGCTGAATGTAGCTGACAACGCTACTGCGCACCTCCACTCGTTTTACCAATTCCTGCAAACGCTGTATTTGCGCGTCATCGAGGCAACTTGGGAGCGTCGTCAGCATCTCTCTAGGGTCACCACCCTCCAGTAGCTGTCGCTCGGAGCGCTCGTCGGGATAGCCGAGAGAAATACGCATTAAGAAGCGGTCCAGCTGGGACTCGGGCAGCGGAAAAGTGCCCGACTGGAACCATGGGTTCTGCGTTGCAATAACGAAAAAGGGTTTCGGCAACGACCGCGTTTCCCCTTCGGTGGTCACCCTGCCCTCTGCCATCGCTTCCAACAGCGCACTCTGGGTTTTAGGGCTCGCCCGGTTGATCTCATCAACGAGCAAAAACTGGGTGAATACCGGGCCGGGGTGGAAGTGAAAGGCGTTACTATTGCGGTCGAATACCGACACGCCAAGAATGTCCGACGGCAGCATGTCACTGGTGAATTGCACTCTGCGGTAAGCCAAACCGGTCACCGCCGCAAAGGCCTGAGAGAGCGTCGTTTTACCGACACCAGGCAAATCCTCGACCAGCAGGTGCCCGCCGGCAAGCAAACAACACATTGCCTGCTGTATCTGCCGATCCTTACCCAGCAGAACGTTTCCAATCTCTGCGCGCGCGGCGCTCAGCTGTTCCAGATCAGACGGCATCTAGCCCTCTCTGCAAATCGGCCTTGAGATCGGTAAGCTCTTCCAGGCCCACAGCAAGCCGGATCAAATTGTCACTGATGCCGCTCTCGGCGCGCTGCGCGTCACTGAGACGGCCATGAGTGGTGGTCGCTGGATGAACAATCGTGGTCTTTGCATCACCCAAATTGGCGGTGATTGACACCAAGCGGGTAGCATCGATAAAGCGCCAGGCAGCATCGCGCTGCCCTCTCACGGTGAAAGACAATACACCACCAAAGGCTTTTTGTTGCTGCGCTGCAAGTTTGTGCCCTGGGTGCGAGGGCAAACCGGCATAATAGACCGTTTCAATCTTATCTTGCTGCGCTAACCATTGCGCCAGTGCCAGCGCACTCGCACTGTGCGCCATCATACGCAGACGCAATGTTTCCAGGCCTTTTAAAAATACCCAGGCATTGAAAGGACTCATTGTCGGGCCGGCGGTGCGGATAAACCCAAGGATCTCATCCATATGTTCGCGGCGCCCAACCACAGCGCCACCTACGCAACGTCCCTGGCCATCGAGATATTTGGTCGCCGAATGCACAACGATATCTGCGCCCAGAGCCAAGGGCTGCTGTAGCGCAGGGGTGCAGAAACAGTTGTCGACCACCAGCAAACTGTCGCTCGCTTTTGCAAGCGCTGCCATCGCCGCAATATCGGCGACTTCGGCCAAGGGGTTGGAGGGCGACTCCAGAAACAGCAGGCGAGTCTGTGGGCGAATCGCATCGCGCCACGCGTCCATATCCAGCGGAGAAACAAAGCTGGTTTCAACGCCAAGTTTGGCCATGTACTTACTTAGCAAGTTGGTAGTGGTGCCAAACACACTGCGCGAGCAAACGATGTGATCGCCGGCTTTTAACAGTGCTATACAGGTGCTGAGAATCGCTGCCATGCCCGACGAGGTCGCCACAGCCGCCTCACCACCTTCTAGCGCGGCAATACGCTCTTCAAATGTGCGAACGGTGGGATTGGTATAGCGGGAGTAGACATTGCCTGGCTGCTCACCGGAAAAGCGCGCAGCGGCTTCCGCCGCAGAGGCAAACACGTAGCTGGACGTGGTAAAAATAGGCTCGGCGTGCTCACCTTCAACGGTGCGGCGCTGCCCCGCCCTGACAGCCAAGGTATCCAACTCGCACTCAGTGAGCACATCGAGGCGCTGCTGTTGGTAATCCGGTTCTGTCATAGTTGGCGCTCCCTACGACACATCGTTATGTAAGCCTACCAGGGCACCATCGCCCACCGCCGCGTTACGCGCAGTTTGCTTACTGTCGTTGCGATCGGCAGCCAATTTATCCAGATAGGCCTGGTCGACATCGCCCGTGACGTAATTGCCGTCGAATACTGCGCAGTCAAAGGCGTCGATGTTGGGGTTGCCCTCTGCGGAACACTCCACTAGGTCATCTAGGTCTTGATACAGCAGCCAGTCTGCCCCTATTTCCTTTTCGATCTCTTCGACACTGCGATCATTGGCGATCAGCTCCTGCGCCGATGGCATGTCGATACCGTAAACATTGGGGTAACGAACCGGTGGCGCAGCCGAGGCAAAATACACCTTGCGCGCACCCGCATCTCTGGCCATTTCAATAATTTGCTGGCAGGTGGTACCACGCACAATGGAGTCGTCTACCAGCATCACGTTCTTGCCTTTGAATTCCAGGCCAATGGCGTTGAGCTTCTGTTTAACCGACTTCTTGCGCGCGCTCTGGCCCGGCATGATGAACGTACGACCGATATAGCGGTTCTTCACCAAGCCTTCACGGAATTTAACGCCGAGCACCGAGGCCATGGATTGGGCAGCAATACGGCTGGAGTCTGGAATGGGTACGACAACATCAATATCGTGATCCGGGCGCTCGCGTAAAACCTTCTCAGCCAGGCGCTCACCTTGACGAAGACGCGACTTGTACACCGATACGCCGTCCATGATCGAGTCAGGTCGGGCAAAGTATACGTGCTCAAAGATACAGGGGCGGCAATGCGTCTCTGTCGCGCATTGGCGAACGGTGATCTCACCCGCATGACTTATGTAGACGGCTTCGCCGGGCGCAACATCGGCCACCAGCTGAAAACCCAGCGCATCCAGGGCCACGCTTTCCGACGCGAGCATGTACTCCTTGCCCTGTGCGGTTTCACGCACGCCGTAAACCAGGGGGCGAATGCCGTTGGGGTCGCGAAAGCCAACAACGCCGTAGTTTGCGATCATTGCCACTACCGCATAGCCACCACGGCAGCGTTTATGTACGCCCGCGACCGCAGCAAAAATATCGTCGTCGCTGGGTACCAGTTTGCCCAACTTTTGCAGCTCGTGAGCAAAGACATTCAGCAAAACCTCCGAGTCTGACTCCGTATTCAAGTGGCGGAGGTCCGACTGGAATAACTCTTGCGACAGTTGCTCAGAGTTGGTCAGGTTACCGTTGTGAGCCAGGCTAATGCCGTAGGGTGAATTCACGTAAAACGGCTGTGCCAGCGCCGGGCTTGAACTGCCCGCTGTTGGGTAGCGCACATGGGCAATCCCCATAGTGCCTACCAGGCGCTGCATATGCCGCGTGTGGAAAACATCTCGCACCAGGCCATTGCCCTTGCGTTGGTTCAGGCGGCCATCCTGGCAAGTAACGATGCCCGCAGCGTCCTGGCCACGATGCTGGAGTACAGTCAGGGCATCATAGAGATCCTGATTGACGTTGCGTTTGGCGACGATGCCAGCGATACCACACATGCAGCCTTACCTCGTTGTTGCATATTGGTTAAATTAGCGGTGAGCATCCCACAATGAGGACACCCAGCCGACGAGATCGTGAAAACTTTGTTCAGACCAGTCTCTCATCAATAGAAACTCAGGAATCAGCGTCGACTCCTGCCACCATTGGTCGTTTTCAATGCCGGTAAGTAATGACGGCAGCAGCACCAGGGCCGCAAGCACCACAATCATTCCTCTGGTGGTGCCAAAAATCATGCCCAACAGCCGATCGGTGCCGCTCAAACCACTGCGTTTAACGACTTCGGCAATCAGGTGAGTCGCCAGGCTCCCCAGTACAAGCGCCCCCGTGAACAACAGTACGTAAGCGAGAATATCGCGCAGGTACGGCTTATCGACCAGAGGTGCCAACACCTCGACCATTTGCATGTGGAATGCAACGGCAATAAAAAAGGCGACCGCCCATGACACAAGGGATAGCGCCTCGCGGACAAAGCCGCGCAGTAAGCTGATCAGTGAAGAAACAATGACGACAGCAAGGATGGCCCAATCAGCCCAATTAAAGCTCGTCAGCACCGCGTGCGACTCCAGCGACCCGTGAAGGGGCGAATTCTACCAAGCTGTGCAGCCCAGCCCAAGCGTTTATCCTTCAAAGCGGCTGAGTATCGACTTCAGCGAGAAGCGGCGGTTGATTTCCGCTTGCAAGGCCTCGGCGCGCTCACGACTCAGAGCCGGCCCAACAAGTACCCGATAAAGCGTTCTATCGCCGCGCTTCAAGGGCTCGCTGTAAGCCTTATAGCCGCCCTTGCGCAGGCGCTGCACAAGATTGTCAGCGTTACTTTGCTGGCCAAAACTGCCACATTGAATCACCCAGGCAACAGGCAAGCCGCGTGCTTCCTTACTGGGCTCAGCGGGCGGTGTTTTGCTAACGGTTGGCGCGGCTGGTTTGGCAGCCGATGCAGTTGGTGCTGGTCGGCTATCGGTCGCTACTTTCTTTTTAGTTACTTCGTTTTGCGATACCGGCGGTCGCTCTGGCAGCGCCGCTGCCGCTTTTACACCATCGCCACTGTAGCGACCATCGCTGGGCTCGAGCACTTGCTGCGGCTCAACGATCGGCGCCAACGCCGAGGGGATATCTTTGGGCTTCTGGGGCTCTTGGACTTCGGGGGCCTCAATGCGCGGCGCCGGCGGGATTTGTGTACTGCGATCCAATTTGTACTCGGCGGGCCCCGTAAAGAGTAGCGACCAAAGTATCACGCCACCACAAAGCAAAACCAAAGTTCCAACTAATCGCTGTCTCATCATTAGTGCAAAGTCTCAACAAAAGCGGTAGCAGGCATCGCTTGCATAACCGCCGAAACGGTAAAGAACGAGCCGAATACGACCAAACAGTCCCTGTCACACAGCGTCGCCCGAATAGCAGGTAAGGCGCTGGCAACATCACCAACAGTGTGTACTGCAGCGCTATCAACACCTTCATTTAACAAGTGACGCGCCAACACAGCTGGCGCCATCGCCCGCGCTATGCCAGGTAATTCCGGCAAGTACCACTGATCAATATAGGGGCTTAGCTCCCTCAAGCTCCCCGCTATTTTTTTATCTTCCATCACCGCCAGCACGGCTGTGCACTTGCCACCGTTGGGCATGTCGGCCAACTGCTTGGCCAAGCGCGACAGGGCCGCTGGGTTGTGGGCAACATCGAGCAGCAAACCATGCTCACGCAAGGGCAGCACTTCCCCGCGGGCAGCGATGTGAACCTGCGCTAAGCCCTCTCGAATCGCCGTTTCACTGACCGGTAGTTCAAACAGACAAACAGCTTGCAGGACTGCTGCCGCGTTGTCCAACATCACCGGCGGTAGCGGTAGCGATCGCAGCAAGCGCTCAGAGCCATCTCGTCGCTGCCCCCGCCAATGCCAGCAATCTGCGGCCTCTTCGAAGAAAAACTCACTGCCCCGAGCGTAGAGCGGCGCATTAAGTTGCTGCGCAATATCGACGACCGCCGCACTGCTGCGCGGATCACCGAAGATCAGCGGTGTGTTCTCCCTGGCAATGCCGGCTTTCTCGCGAGCGATGGTTTCTCTGTCATTACCCAGCCATGCTTCGTGGTCGAGATCCACGGAACTGATCAAAGCGAGATCGGCATCGACAATGTTGACGGCGTCCAAGCGCCCTCCTAAGCCGACTTCAAGAATCAGGACATCCAGCTGAGCGTCGGAGAAAAGCTGCAGCGCAGCCAGGGTGCCAAATTCGAAAAAGCTCAGCGACAATGAGCCGCTAGCCCGGTCGACCTTGTCGAAAGCTCGCACAAGAGCGGCATCTGCCACCTCTTCACCATCAATACGAACCCGCTCGTTATAGCGCAGTAAATGCGGTGAGGTATAGGCCCCCACCCGGTAACCCTCTGCCTCCAATATTGCCGACAACAATGCCACACAGGAGCCTTTGCCGTTGGTACCGGCAACGGTGATCACGGGCATGGTGAGCGCAAGATTCATTTGCTGAAAGACCGCTGAAACGCGGTCTAGGCCGAGGTCAATCTGGCGAGGGTGCTGCGCCTCCATCCATTGCAACCAATCTTGCAATTGCACAAACCGCATGGGGCGCTTACCTGTTTAGTTTTGGTAGAAAGTGAGGTTACCCAGCACTCTGGCAAGGGTGTCGCGCATATCTGCACGACGAACAATCATATCTATGGCGCCATGTTCCAGCAAAAACTCGCTACGCTGGAAGCCAGGCGGGAGTTTTTGACGAATGGTCTGCTCGATGATATTCGGCCCAGCAAACCCGGCGCGAGCGCCCGGCTCTGCCACATTGATGTCGCCAAGCAGTGCCAAACTGGCAGAGACACCGCCATAAATTGGATCGGTCATTACCGAGATATAGGGCACGCCATTTTGCTTGAGGCGCTCAAGTACGGCACTGGTCTTCGCCATTTGCATCAAAGAAATCAGTGCTTCCTGCATGCGCGCTCCGCCAGATGCGGAAAAGCACACCAATGGACGACGCTCTTGCAGGGCAATATTCGCAGCCTGGGTGAACTTCTCCCCCACTGCCGACCCCATCGAACCACCGTGGAAATTAAACTCGAAGGCCACCGTCACAACAGGTACGTCTTTCACTGTACCTTTATAGGCAATAAGAGCGTCTTTTTCGCCCGTGCTTTTCTGCGCCGCGGCGAGGCGGTCTTTGTACTTTTTCTTGTCTTTGAACTTCAGGCGGTCAACGGGCTCAATGCCGCTGAGAATCTCTTCGCGACCCTGCTCGTCCAAAAACAGCGCGATCCGGCGTCGGGCGCCAATGCGCATATGGTGGTCACACTTCGGACATACATCCTGATTTTCTTCAAGCTCAGGCCGGTATAACACCGCCTCACACTTTACACACTTCTTCCACAACCCTTCTGGAACAACACCGCCCGACTTCCGCTTTTCCGAAGGATCTGAACGGCGCACCCCTGAGGGCAGAATTTTATCAACCCAGCTCATTGTTATTTCCTGTCTGTTATCGTGCTTTTAGTTTTTACTGTGGCACCGCTTCAAACGTCGGCTACCGCATCTATGGCTTTGCGAATATCGGCGATCAGTGACACCGCCTCCGCTATTTGTTTGTCAGTATCTGCAGCGTTATCCCATTTGGCAAGACGGTCCACCAGCGCACTACCAACCACAACGCCCTCACACAAGGGCGCAATCGCCGACGCAGACTCACCGTCTTTAATACCGAAACCAACGGTTACCGGCAGATCGCTATGCTGGCGAATAAGCTGCATTTGCTCACGCACGCTGTCTATGTCTAAGTGACCCGCACCAGTGACGCCCTTTAAGGACACGCAGTACAGGTAGCCACTCGCCAAAGCGGCCACTTTCGCAACGCGCTGATCGCTACTCGTTGGCGCCAGCAAAAAGATGTTATCCATACCAGCGTCACGCAACAACTGACTGGTTTCTCCGGCTTCCTCCGGGGGCATGTCAACAGTGAGCAGCCCGTCAACGCCTGCCTGCTTGGCGCGCTCGGCAAACTGTGAGTAACCCATGTGCTCAACCGGATTGGTGTAGCCCATCAACACCACGGGGGTGTCCGCGTTGGTTTGGCGAAACGCCGTCACCATGTCCAATACTTGGGAGAGCGACACATGGTGTTCCAACGCGCGCTCGTGAGCCAGCTGAATGGTAGGCCCCTCAGCCATGGGGTCTGAAAATGGCACCCCCAGCTCAATAATGTCTGCACCGCTGTCGACCAGCGCATGCATCAGAGAGACCGTATGCTGCGGCGCAGGATCACCCGCAACAATATATGGCACCAGGGCTTTAGCACCGCGCTCGGCAAGTTGTTCAAATACTTTCGCTAGACGACTCAATGTCCTTCCCCGTCAATCAATTCCAATGCCGTCAATGCCGGCTACCGTATGAATATCCTTATCTCCGCGCCCGGATAAGTTCACCACAATGCTTTGATCTCGGCGCATTGTTGCGGCCAGCTTCTCCGCGTAAGCGATGGCGTGGCTGGACTCCAGTGCCGGCATAATACCTTCAACTAAGGTGAGCTTACGGAAGGCATCGAGCGCTTCATCGTCGTTAATTGCCACGTAATTAACGCGGCCAATGTCTTTCAACCATGAGTGCTCAGGGCCAACACCGGGGTAATCCAAGCCGGCAGATACTGAGTGCGTATGAATAATCTGTCCGGCCTCATCCTGCATCAAGTAGGTGCGGTTGCCGTGTAATACCCCCGGAGTGCCATCGCTGAGCGGCGCAGCGTGCTCACCGGTGGCAACGCCGTGCCCACCCGCTTCTACGCCGTACATCGCCACGGATTCATCATCGAGGAAGGGGTGGAACAAACCAATGGCATTCGACCCACCGCCGACACAGGCGACCAGGGCGTCGGGCAGTTTGCCGGTCTGCTCAAGGTGTTGCTCACGCGCTTCGCGACCAATGACCGATTGAAAGTCGCGCACCAGCATCGGATAAGGGTGCGGACCGGCCGCCGTACCGATAATGTAAAACGTATCATCTACATTGGTAACCCAGTCGCGCATCGCTTCGTTCATCGCGTCTTTAAGCGTGCGTGAACCCGATTTAACCGAGATCACTTCGGCACCAAGTAACTTCATGCGATACACGTTCAGCGCCTGACGACGAATATCCTCTTCGCCCATAAATACCTGGCATTCCATGCCCAGACGGGCCGCAACGGTAGCCGAGGCAACACCGTGCTGGCCGGCGCCAGTTTCCGCAATCACGCGCTTTTTGCCCATGTACTTGGCAAGCAGGGCCTGACCGATAGTGTTGTTAACTTTGTGAGCCCCGGTGTGGTTTAGGTCCTCACGTTTCAGGTAGATCTGCGCCCCGCCGACTTCACGAGACCAGCGCTCAGCGTGATACAGCGGTGATGGTCGACCTACATAGTAGGCAAGATCGCGATCGAACTCCGCCCGAAACTCAGGGTCCTGGCTCAAGCGCTGGTAATTCTCAGCAAGTTCATCCAAGGCAAAAATCAGCGTCTCCGACACAAAACGGCCACCATAAGGGCCGAAATGCCCCTCCGCATTGGGGAACTGGCTAAAATCAACGTGCTCTTGCTGCTTACTCACTCAATACTCCCGTCGGTCTGCTTCTGCGACCGCTTGAAAAAACTGCCGAATACGCTCGGCGCACTTAACACCGGGCGCACTTTCCACTCCGCCACTGACATCCACCGCCCAAGGACGACAACTCGCAATCGCCGCGCCGACGTTTTCACTGTTCAAGCCTCCGGCTAACAGCAGCGGAAACGCCCTTTGCGTCGGAATCTTTTGCCAGTCGAAGACCTCGCCTGTGCCGCCTGGAACGCCCGGCTTATAGCTGTCGAGCAGAATGGCTCGGGCGCCGCTGTAACTTGCGGCAACACCACTCACATCCATCCCTTCTCGCATTCGCAATGCGCGCATGTAAGGGTGCCCCAGCGATTCACAGAATGCCGGCGACTCATCGCCATGGAACTGCACGAGGTCCAGTGGACACACTGTCAAGGTGTCTCGCAACACCTCGATCGGTGCGTCGACAAACAAGCCAACGCTGGTAACAAAGGCGGGCAATTGCGCAATGATGCCAGCGGCCTGTTCAGGGCTCACTGACCGTGGACTTTTTTCATAAAAAACAAAGCCCAGCGCGTCTGCACCGGCGTTAACAGCGGCTTGCGCATCTTCCAGCCGGCGAATGCCACAAATTTTTACGCGGGTTCGAAACACTCAGATTCAGCCAAGCTATTAAAGGCTGGAAATACTAGCAAATTTACGGCCTGTCTGCCGCAAATTCAGCACCGAATGAGCGGATAAATTCCGGCCCTGGCGATAGTTGAGGGAGGTCAAACTCGGAAGGGTAATTCACATCTACAAGATACAGGCCGTGGGGTTTAGCCGTAACGCCCCCTTGACTGCGATCTCGACTGGCAAGCACCTCTGCGGTCCAACCAACGGGCTGCGCCCCACTCCCCACCGCCACCAAGACGCCGGCGATATTGCGCACCATGTGGTGAAGAAAGGCATTGCCCTGAATATCTATCACAACGTATCGGCCGTGGCGGCTTACATTGACGTAATGGATATTGCGCATCGGGCTGTGAGACTGGCAGGACGCCGCGCGAAAAGCGCTAAAGTCCTGTTCACCCACCAACACTTGCGCCTCTCGATGCATCAACGCTTCGTCTAATGGCACGTCGATATGAGTAACGCCGCCCACTAAGTGCGCGGAGCGCCGCAGCTGATTCAGAATTACATAGCGATAACGGCGTGCAGTTGCGGAGAAACGGGCATGAAAATCACCGGCGACAGGGCGCACCCAACGCACAGCGATATCAGTGGGAAGCAAGGCATTACAGCCCGCGTGCCACGCCTTAACACTGCGCCCCACCGGGGCATCGAAATGAACGACTTGGTGACTGGCATGAACGCCCGCATCGGTCCTACCCGCGCAAATCACGGTTACCGGGCTGGCTGCAACGGAGGACAGGGCCGACTCCAACGCGTCTTGAATGGTTGCAACCTTTGGCTTGTCCTGGCTCTGCCAACCCCGATAAGCGCCACCTTGATATTCTAGCGCCATGGCTATGCGCGTTCCTTCAGATAGCGTTTCGGTATCGGCGCGCTCGAATGCTTGCGGCTCGAAACTAGGGGTGCTCAATGTTACTTCAACTGCTCCATTAATGCCTGGGCTGCCGCTTTCTGTTCGTCGCTACCCGCCTCCAGCACTTCATTAATAATATCCCGGGCACCGTCTTCGTCGCCCATGTCGATAAACGCGCGGGCGAGATCCAGCTTGTTCGCAATATCATCACTGTCTGACAACTCAGGCATGTCCTCCTCGGCCGAATCAGCAGAGAATTCATCAAAAACCAAGTCATCTAAATTCAGCGCACCGACCTCGTCGGCGTCGCCCTGAGCTTCGTCGAGCGCCACGCCATCGGTTGACGTTAGCGGCTCCTGATCAGCATCGGCATCGGCGGCATCGACCACGGTTTCAATGGCCTGGTCCTCGGTGTCTGCCCCGGCATCCTCAGCCAGCGACAAACCCTCTACCTCGGCATCCAGGTCCGCCAATGCGGCGTCGAGATCATCCAATTCAGACAATTCCTCTGCCGCCGCCTCCGGCTGGGGCTCGCTGTCGTCAGTGCTCAACATTGACTCACCGAGGTCACTGTCTTCTAGACTAAAGTCAAAGTCGCTGAGGTCTGCACCAAGGTCATTACCTTCTGCAACCGTGTCGCTCTCTGCAACGGCATCATCGCCAACGGATAATTCGCTCAGATCTAGATCAGCGTCACCGAGCTCGTCCAGGGCTTCAAAGCTACCGTCGTCCAGCTCCAGGTCGCTGCCTTCTGTCGACAATGCATCCAATTCCAACTCGTCATCACGACCATCGGCGTCGAGGCTATCATCGGAAGCAAAATCAAAGTCCTCAAGCCCTTCCAAAACCGGCTCGTCGGCTGCCGTTTCGCTGTCAGTGCTGGAATCATCGTCCAGAGAAAGCTCCTCAGCACCCGCCGCCAAATTCGGGTCAGCTTCCGGCATCGGCGTAGCTTCCACCTCTTCGTCTAGGGCTTCGCTGCCATCATCTTCGTGCTGATCTTCTCCGTCCAGAAAAGCCAACTCTTCATCCAGGTTATCGAGAGACTCCAGCTCTTCGGCCACCGCAGACGACGGCTCATCACTTAACCAACCGCTAACACCCTCGATAGCAGACATCGACTCTTTAACGCGCGCCAGCGCATCGGCATCGCCATGCATTTCTAGCTGCTGATAGGCCTCAAGGAAGGCCTCCCGGTCGCGCGTATCCAGATAGATATCAAGCAACTTAACACGCAGCTCGGTGTTTTCCGGCTCGTTGGCGATAGCACTCTTCAGTAAGCTCGCCGCCTGATCGTAACGACCATAAGCCACATAAATTTCAGCCTCTGAAATCGCGTCGCCGGTCTGCGGCTGAACCGCCTCTTCCACCGACTCTTCCACCGACTCTTCCGCTGATTCGCTGCTGGGCTGCTCCGAGAATTCATCGTTTAAACTGTCGAAATCGAAATCACCGGCAATTTCTTCGGCCGCGGCGTCAGCCTCAGCGCTCGGCTCATCAAGCTCATCGACAGGCGCTAGTTCGTCAGCCGAGGGCGCATCCAGATTATTGAGCGCACCGGCATCTGCAAGTGGTGGTTCGATTTGTGGCTCTGCATCATCGTTGGCGCCAGCTCGGCGACGCATCAACAACAGAAGCAGTAGCAATACACCCAGCCCTGCCGCGGCGTATTGGTATAGCGGCACTAAGTACCACGGCGTCTCTGCCGGCGCTGGCGAGCGCTCCTGCTCGGTAGACATTGGGGGCACTGACTCTGCGGCTTCGCTCGCTACGTCGGCGGCATCAGCGGCAGGTTCGGCGTCACCACCCTCTTCATTCGCATTCGGGGCAGTCGCATTCAGGGCATTGCGCGCCGCCGCCGTAATCTCAGCTTCGCGCTCTTCCAAAGCACGCTGGTCTTCCTCGAGGCTGGCTTCTACCTCGGCAATTTCCGCTGAGATGGCGTTAGCTTCCTCTGTCGCATCGGCAGAGTTGGCCGCCAGGCCAGCCTGCAGCGCGGCCAACTCGCGGTTTTTGAGTGCGATCAACTTTTGCAAGGTATCAACTTGCTTCTCCATTTCTCGCACACGGCTCGCCATGGAGGCATTCTCAAGCTGTACTTGTTCGAGCACTTCTTGCTCTTCGCTCAGTCGGCGACGCAGCTCATCAACCTCTTCACTTGACGCAGTGTCACCCGCACTGCCAATACTGAAGCGCACATCATCGCTGGCCGCGGAATCAACCGGTGCTTGTTCTGCCTTTTTTGTTGCGTCGAGTTGAGGTGCCTTTTGCTCGGACGCGGCACCCGCGTCTACGGAAACCGCACTGGAGGTCCGGCGTTGTCGCCAATCTTTCGCTTGCTGCCTAATTGTCTGAAGCGCTGTTTCATGATCGAGCGCGTTAATCTCATCCTCACTGGGGATCTCGAGAACATAACCCGACTTAACGCGGTTGATATTATTACCTATGAAGGCTTCGGGATTTTTGCGCAGCAGCGCGATCATGGTTTGTTCGGTTGTTACAAAGGCGCTGGGTCGAAGCTTTGCCGCCACCTGCCACATCGTATCGTGATGTTGCACGCGGTATTGCCCGTCTTGATCACTCGACGGCAGATCGGTCTTTTTTTCCAGCGGCCGCGGCTGCAGGGACTTTGCAGAATCATCCTGAACTGACGACACTGGAACCGGTGGCGCCACGCTAACGCTACCGCGCGAGCCGCCGGGCTCCCGCTCAGCGACCGGGGAAGACGGCTGCGCCGGTGAGGGTGAGACATTGGACACCGGCACCCGTGCAGCTTGGGTAGGAGCGAGATCAGATTCAAAAACAGGCAAATCCAACAGCACCGTGTATTCACGGAGCATGCGACCGTTTGGCCAGCGAACTTCAATAATGAAATCTAAATAGGGTTCAACAACGGGCTGGGTTGTGGTGACAATAATTCGGCCGCGGCCGTTTTCACCCACCTCGACAATAAAATCCAAACTATTGAGAAATTGTGTGCGATCAATGCCTGCATTGTCGAAAGCCGACGCGTCAGCAAGATCAACCCGCAACTGAGCAGCCTCCAAACCCTCGGCCTCGCGCAGTGGAATAAAGGCTTTAAACGGCTGGTTCAGGGAGGACGCCAGGGCGATGTCCCCTACCCCGAGGGCGCTCACAAAACCACTTTGAATGGCGCCCACCAATACTGCTACACGGGCCAGACTCTTGCTCATATTTCCACCGTCTCGTTGCTGCACCGCGTCTGTCGATCCCGAAACGAGGCGCAGCGCGGCGTGAATATCGAATAGCTTCGCAGTGTGGACCGCAAACTACAGGCGTTGTTATCTAGAATTATTCTTCGATAGTAAGCGTAAATATTAGCTATGTGTCGGTTTTTATCAAGATTTTAAGCGCTTCAATAATGTTAAGTGCGGCACCTTTACGCAAATTGTCTGCCACAATCGTTGCGCGCAAAACACGTTCGTCGCGACGATCGACAGCCCACTCAGCAATATCTATCGTTTCACTGCCCTGTAGACCCGCTGGACTCGCCAGTGCTTCCGCGTTGCCATCACGCAAACGAAACACGTCGTTTACCAACAGCTGCTCACGCCATTGCGCGGCAGCCACGGCGTCACCAAACTCCGCTCGCAGCAGCGTGCAATGGCCGTAAAACACCGGCGCCAACATAGCCTGACAGTGAACCTGCGCGAATTCACCCCGCCCCTGTGTTAGCAGGGTAGCCAGATTATGCTCAATATCTGCACTATTATCGGCAGTTAGCGGCAAAACATTAAAGGCAATCTGTGCTGGCAGCTGACTGGACTCAAGCGACTGCGCATTCAGCAGGCGCGCCGTTTCTGCCGCGAGGGTCTCAACACCATTGCTGCCTGCACTGGATACGGGTTGCGCGACCGCCAAGTCGATGCGCTGGGGCGTTGGCAGCTGCGCAAGCAATGCGTACACATGGCTACTCACCGCGTCGGCAATCGCGACACTTTTTTTCCCTTCAGCCAACTCGCTGCCTGCACAAAATACCGGCACATCGCCGCGCTGAGACAACACATTAGCGGCATCAACGACCACGCAGCCTGCACTCTCTGCGGCATCAACTAACTGCGGCAAGGGTTCACCAGGCATAAATACCGCAACGTCCACAGCACTAAAATCCGCCTCATCCAGAGGTCGAAAATCCAGCGGACGCCCACGATACATTGCCGGCTCAGCGTCGTAAGCGGCAGCGCTGTAAAGCCGCAGCGTTGTTGGCGCAGCCTCCCACTCACTGAGCGCTTCCAGGAGGTGCTTTCCCTCCAGGCTATCGGCGGCAAAAATGGCGTAGTGGGTCATTAGGCAATATCACCTCGGATAATGCGCAACATCCGGCGCAAAGGCTCAGCAGCGCCCCACAGCAATTGGTCGCCAACCGTGAAAGCCGAGAGGTATTGCTCGCCCATATTCAGTTTCCGCAAACGACCAACGGGTACGCCCAATGTACCAGTCACCGCCGTTGGGGTTAGCCGCTCAAGTGTTGCATTGCGCTCGTTGGGAACCACATCCACCCAGTCATTGGCACTGGCAAGGATGGATTCAATGTCACCCATCGGTACATTTTTGTTCAACTTGATGGTTAGTGCCTGGCTGTGACAGCGCATTGCACCAACGCGCACACAGTTGCCGTCAATCGCAATCGGCGAGTCGTCGCGACCCAGAATTTTGTTTGTCTCAGCTTGCCCTTTCCATTCTTCACGGCTTTGACCGTTCTCAAGCTGGGTGTCAATCCAAGGCAACAGGCTGCCGGCCAGCGCATGACCAAACTCCTGTGTTGGGAAAGCATCACCGCGCATTGCCTCGGCTACCTTGCGATCAATATCCAGGATATTGCTGCGTGCATCAGCCAATTCCGGCGCCACCGCGTCGCGAATACTCCCCATTTGTGAGATCAGCTCACGCATATTTTTGGCACCGGCGCCGCTAGCCGCCTGGTAGGTTTGCGCACTCACCCACTCAACCATGCCCTCGCGGAACAGACCGCCAACGGCCATCAGCATCAAACTTACGGTGCAGTTGCCGCCGATGTAGTTTTTAACGCCGCGCTGCAGGCCCTGCTTAACCACATCGAGGTTAACCGGATCCAGTACGATGATGGCATCATCGCTCATGCGCAGTGACGATGCCGCATCAATCCAGTAGCCCTGCCAACCGCTGGCGCGCAGATCGGCGAATACCGCCTTCGTGTAATCACCACCCTGACAGGAAATAATCGCGTCCATGGCAGCGAGTTCTGTGATGTCGTGCGCATCCTTCAACGGCGCGATATCGCGACCAATGTCCGGGCCCTGCCCACCGACATTTGAGGTGGTAAAAAATTGTGGCTCGATACCATCAAAGTCGTTTTCTTCGAGCATGCGACCCATCAATACTGAGCCGACCATGCCTCTCCAACCAACAAAACCTACTTTCATTACTCATTCCTCCTTTCCTACATGGCGACCAACCCATTCACAGGCCGGCGCCCCATTAGCCGCCGCAGGCGGCCAACGACGAGTGTTTACACTTCCGATAAAGCGGCCAAAACGGCATCGCCCATCTGCGCGGTGCCCACCTTCTGGCAACCCTCAGAGTAGATATCCGCGGTACGCAGCCCTTTATCCAACACACGGCTTACTGCGTCTTCGATGCACTGCGCAGCAGCGGGCTCAGACAGGGAGTAGCGCAACATCATTGCCACCGACAGAATGGTCGCCAGTGGATTCGCGATACCTTGCCCGGCAATGTCGGGCGCGCTGCCGTGGCAGGGCTCATACATGCCGCGGCCATTCACATCTAGTGACGCCGAAGGCAGCATGCCAATTGATCCGGTCAACATCGCTGCGGCGTCAGAGAGAATATCGCCAAACATATTGCCGGTAACGACAACGTCAAATTGCTTCGGCGCGCGCACCAACTGCATGGCGGCGTTATCCACGTACATATGGCTGAGCTCGACATCCGGATAGTCTTTGGCCATCTCGTCGACGACTTCGCGCCACAGCATGGTCACTTCCAGCACGTTGGCCTTGTCGACACTGCACAGACGTCCGCCGCGTTTTTGCGCCAACTCAAAGGCCACCTTGGCGATCCGGCGGATTTGCGATTCGTTGTAAACGTAGGTGTTGTAACCTTCGCGTTCACCATTGTCGAGCTCGCGAATGCCGCGTGGCTGACCGAAGTAAATACCGCCCGTCAACTCGCGTACAATCAGTATATCCAAACCGGCAACCAGTTCTGGCTTCAGCGAAGACGCATCGGCTAACTGCGGATAAAGAATGGCGGGACGCAAATTGCCAAACAAATCCAAGCGCTTGCGAATCTCCAGCAGGCCACCCTTTTCTGGGCGCTCTGCGGGGGGCAACTGATCCCACTTAGGTCCGCCTACAGCCCCCAGCAAAATAGCGTCAGCTGCCTGGCATTTCTCGAAGGTTTCATCCGGCAGTGCCGTGCCCACCGCGTCGATAGCGGCGCCACCAAGCAGCGCATCGTCTAGCGACAAATTAAGTTGGTGAGAGTGATTGATCGCTTCCAAGACCTTGCGGGCCTCGGCCATAATTTCCGGACCGATACCATCGCCGGCCAACATCAATACTTTGCGAGCAGTTTTTTCAGACACGTTTCTATTCCCGTATGTAGTTTGTCAGTATGTTTACGCGCGATGCTCGCGGAACAACCAAGGCGATTTTTGCTGCCAGTTTTTTTCGAAGTCGCGGATAGCATCGGCATCCTGCAGGGTTAAGCCGATATCATCCAGACCATTGATCAGGCAGTGCTTGCGAAAGGCATCAACGTCGAAGGTTATGACGTCACCTGCTGGCGTGGTAATCGTCTGCGCGGGCAGGTCAACCAATAAGCGATAGCCCTCTGAGCTATACATCTCATTGAACAAATTATCGACAACATTCGCTGACAGCACTATCGGCAAGATGCCATTTTTAAAGCAGTTGTTAAAAAAGATATCGGCAAAACTCGGCGCGATAACGCAACGAAAGCCGTAATCCTCCAATGCCCAGGGAGCGTGCTCGCGGCTAGAGCCGCAACCAAAATTTTCCCTCGCTAACAACACTGAAGCGCCCTGGTAACGGGCGTGATTGAGCGGAAAATCCGGGTTGACTGGGCGCTGGCTGCAGTCTTCGCCCGGACGTCCTTCGTCCAGGTAACGCAGCTCATCGAACAAATTTGGCCCAAAGCCACTGCGCTTAATCGACTTCAGGAACTGCTTGGGAATGATCATATCCGTGTCGACATTCGCGCGATCCATTGGCGCCGCGAGTCCGTCTAATTGGGTAAACGCTTTCATTGTTTGCTCCTTATATCCACTCGCGCACGTCGACGAAATGCCCTGCAATAGCCGCTGCTGCCGCCATCGCCGGACTCACCAAATGCGTTCGACCACCAAAGCCCTGACGTCCCTCAAAATTTCGGTTAGACGTTGAGGCGCAGTGTTCACCCGCACCGAGCTTATCGGCGTTCATTGCCAAACACATAGAGCAACCTGGCTCACGCCACTGCAGCCCCGCCTCAGTAAAGATTTTATCTAGCCCCTCTGCTTCGGCTTGTTTTTTCACCAGGCCTGAACCGGGAACAACCAGCGCTTCTTTCAAACTCTCGGCCACTTTTTTGCCTTTCACTACCGCAGCGGCCTCGCGAAGATCTTCAATACGAGAGTTGGTGCAGGAACCGATAAACACCCGATCGAGGGTAATATCCGTAATGGCTT